>Ga0335070_10000081_pt1 | contig 103794 bp, 98 predicted proteins | sample Lox_Sample_13_FD_206722 | JGI IMG/M metagenome (GOLD analysis project Ga0335070, IMG submission 206722) | Soil microbial communities from Loxahatchee National Wildlife Refuge, Florida, United States - Lox_Sample_1.3 | ecosystem: Environmental > Terrestrial > Soil > Wetlands | place: USA... | reverse complement strand
CAAGTCCATGGTGACCACGGCAAAGGAGGATAGGGAGTACCGGAGGGAACTGGGACAGGGCAGCACGATGAAGACGATCCGGAAGATAGCGACGGCACCCTTTGTAGGATTGGCCTATATCGCAGCCCTTCCCGCGGCCTTTCTGTTCGCCCTTGGTGTTGCGGCAGTGAACGGACTTCTGAGTCTGGCAGGGAAGGAGGCGTCCTTTGGCTGGAGACCCGTTGAAGCCTATCTGACGGGCAGGAAGAGGAGGAAGGAAGAGAACAAAGAGCATGAAAAGAAGGAGGAGAAATAGGCTGGAGGCCTGATTAAGAAGTGGAGAACCCGCAATCCCCGGGAGTCCCTGAACTGACCGGGGTAGCTCAAAAGGAGGCTGGATCTATGAAGAAGATCTCAGTACTTGTAGTAGTCATAGGGATATCCCTTTTCTTTGGCGCATCCCTTTTCGCAGCAAACCAGGCGGCAAAGGCCCCTGATATGGTCACACTTGACAGCATAAGCACCACGTACGAGCCGGTATTCTTCACCCATGAGCGGCACGTCTCTTTGGCAGGTGACTGCTCGGTGTGTCATCATGAGCACCAGAGCATCAAGAGCCTGCCATGCAAGGACTGCCATTCCCTGCCGTCTTCAGCTTTTGAAAGCTCGCTGACGAAGAATTTCACGGCTTGCAGGAATTGCCACGGCAGTGCCTCGCCCGATACCCCTGCTGTTCCGGGTCTTAAGGTCGCTCTCCACCAGACATGCTTCCAGTGCCACAGGGGCATGGGAAATATTGGTGCTGATCCGAAGGGCTGCACGGAGATCTGCCACGCGAAAAAGGAACAGAAAATAACTAAAAAATAACGAACCTGCTTGAAGGAGGAGCCATGGCAAACAGACGGAAAGAAGACAATCATCAAGAGAAGACCGGCAAAGGCCGGTCAATCAGCAGGAGGGCCTTTCTGGGGAGCGTGGCTGGTGCGGGTGGAGCAGCCATGCTCGCTGGCCCGAAAAAGGTCCTCGGCTACCAGGAGTTCACCGGCTGGCCGAACAGCAAGGGATGTCTGACAGACCTGACTCGCTGCGTCGGCTGCAGGAGCTGCGAGAAGGCCTGCAACGAAGCAAACCATTTACCAGCGCCGAAGCTACCCTTTGACGACAAGTCGGTGTTCGAAGAGCAGAGAAGGCCGAATTACCAGGCCTATACCGTTGTAAACCGTTACGAGAACCCCAAGGATAAGAACAGCTTTGTCTTCAGGAAGATGCAGTGCAACCACTGCAAGGAACCGGCATGCGCAACTGCCTGCCCGATCCATGCCTATTCCAAGACGCCCGAAGGCGCGGTCTTCTATGATGAAAACCTCTGTTTCGGGTGCAGGTACTGCATGACAGCCTGTCCGTTCTATGTGCCTGCCTTCGATTACTGGAGCGCCCTGGAACCGAAGATCGTAAAGTGCACTATGTGCTTAGACAGGATCAAGGCCGGCAAGATGACGGCCTGCGCAGAGGCTTGTCCTGCGGGCGCCATAACCTTCGGCAAGAGGACCGACCTGATCACCATTGCCAGGGAGAGGATCAAGAAGAACCCGGACAGGTACATCGACCATATCTATGGAGAACATGAGGTCGGAGGGACAAACTGGATGTACATCTCGGGCGTGCCCTTTGAGCAGCTCGGATTTCCTACGAACCTTCCGACAACGCCCCTCGTTGAACAGACAAAGGGCTTCCTCTCGTCGGTCCCAGTGGTGCTCACTGTCTGGCCTGCCCTCTTCGGTATGTGCTATACCGCCCTGCGCCACAGGACGGGAGCAGAGAACGAGGAGGAATCACATAAGGGAAAGGAGGATGCAAAAAATGGCTGACGGTTACGCAGTAAAATCAGACAATTTCAGATCATGGTTCATGGACAAGCTGCTCATGGGGATGACCTGGCCCGAATACGCCAGGAGCCTTGTGACTCCCTTCAACACGATAGCCGCGATCATCCTGAGCGTCGGAATTCCCCTTATCGTGATGCGGTTCGTTTACGGCCTCGCCTTTGTGACGCATGCCTCCGACGTTTACCCGTGGGGACTGTACCTCGGCTGGGGGCTCTTCGGCGGGGTCCCTCTCTCAGCCACCGGTTTTGTCATGGGCACGGCCTATTACATCTTCGGGTTCAAGGCGTACCGCCCCGTGGTGAGACTCGCGCTCTTGGCGGGCTTCCTCGGTTACCTCTTCGCCGTCATCTACCTCCTCATCGATCTCGGGAGGCCCTGGAGGATCTACTACCCGATGATCATAGGCTTTGGTACAGCCTCTGTCCTGTTCCTCGTGGCCTGGCACGTCGCATTGTACCTGACGGTGCAGATCCTTGAATTCAGCCCCGCCATTCTCGAATGGTTGAGGTCGAGGAGGGTCAGGAAATGGTTAGAGATGATGACCATCGGCCTGACGATCGCCGGCATTGTCCTCTCTACGCTCCACCAGTCTGCGCTCGGGGCGATGTACCTCCTTGCGCCAGGCAAGCTCCATCCCCTGTGGTACTCATCGTACATCCACATCTTGTTCCTCAGTTCAAGCATCTATGCAGCATTCTCGATGGTCATCATTGTGAGTGCCCTTTCGAAGCGCTTTCTGAGGGAGAGGTGCGGACCGAGCTTCCTCCAGAACATCGACAGGCTAACTGTAGGACTCGGCAAGGCCGGCTGCGTCGCAATGTTCGTCTACTTCGCTCTCAAGATAATCAGCGTCATGCACGATAACAACTGGCACTATCTCAACACCCCCTATGGTTACTGGTTCCTCGTCGAGGTCCTCGCCTTCGTTCTCCTGCCCGCTCTCGTATACACCTTGGGGGTTAAGACCAATAATCCGACGATAGTCCGCCTGGCGGCTTTCTGGGCGGTTGCGGGGATTATCATGAACAGGATCAACGTCTCGATCATCGCCTTGAACTGGGACCTGCCGGAACACCTCCATCACATTATCCCTCCATGGAGGGAAGCAACCGTTGTGCTTACGATAGTCACGATACACATCCTGATCTTCCGCTGGATCCTCAATCGCATGCCCGTTCTCAGAGATGAACCGGGTTATGAAGATCATTAGAACATGGCGTTGTGAAAGTTCTATCAGGGAGGGACACCTGACCACAGTGTCCCTCCCCCATCCCGTGTGCGAGACAGAGATGCACGAGCTTGATACGCGGTCGAATGAAAGGGGGCAGACATGAAGTGGGCAGCAAGAACAATCTTCCCGGCGTTATGCTGTGCCGCGATATTGTTGCTCACTGTCCCGCCTACCCGTTCCGAGGACCGCGTCTTCTCCCCTGAGACCCGGAATTGCCTGGAATGCCACGGCAAGAAGGGGATTATCAAGACCTTCGAGAGCGGTGAGAAGATATCGGCGTATGTTGACGCCACGGCATTTGACGCCTCCGTCCACCGGTCTCTCTCATGCTCCGACTGCCACGACGAATTCTCGCAGGGGAAACATCCGAACCGCAGGTTCAGGGACAAGGAGCAGTACAGGACGAAATCAGCAAGACTTTGCCTGCGCTGCCACAAGGAAAAGGAGATAAGTACAACGCCGGCACACGCAGGTCTGCAGTATGCTGACGGCAAGATCCACGCATGCACAAACTGCCACAGTCCGCATTCAGTTGCGCGCGTGGCCGGAACCAGGCGGTTTATTAGCGAAGAGCAGTACTGCATGGGCTGTCATGTCCATGATGCAAAGATTCTCTTCAGAGACGGTGAGACGCTGTCAGTGAAGACAGACGCTGAAGACTTGCGGGGATCGGTCCATGGAAAACTGAGCTGCTCAGATTGCCACTTCGGGTTTTCCCATGAGGAACATCCCATGAGGAACTTTCGGTCGAGAAGGGAGTACTCCCTTGCCCTGTCGGAAACTTGCAGGCGGTGCCATTATGACAAGTATACGAAGACCCTCGAGAGCACCCATTACACCATATTGAGCCAGGGGAATCTCAAGGCGCCGACATGCACGGACTGCCACGGCTCCCACTCCATATCGGGGTTTGAAAAAGAGCGAACATTGATACCTCAGAGATGCCGGAAATGCCATCCCGACGTATATGAAATCTACGCAAAGAGCGTCCACGGAATGGCCCTTTCGACCGAGAGGAATAGTGATGTGCCGGTCTGTACAGACTGCCATAAAGCCCATGATATCGGGAATCCCCTCTCCGCAGCATACCATCAGAGGATACCCGAGATGTGCGGCAATTGCCATGCCAACAAGGTAATAGCAGAGCGATACGGCCTTTCGACGGATGTTGTGAAGTCCTATCTCGCCGATTTTCACGGCATTACCTTGAGGTTTTATCAGAAACAGCGGGAGACTTTGGACAAGCCGGCCAGACCCATTGCGGTCTGTACGGATTGTCACGGCACCCATAATATCATCAGCACGAGGGACACAGACTCGGCTGTGGTGAAGGCAAACCTCAGGAAGAGATGCCAGGAGTGCCATAAGGAGGCAAGCAAGAATTTTCCTGACGCATGGCTCTCCCACTATGAGCCGAGCATGAAAAAGGCGCCTCTCGTCTTTTTCGTCAACCTCGTCTATGAGATCTTTATGCCCTTCATGATCACAGGACTTTTTCTCCAGATCGCGCTCCACGTCTGGCGTTATGCGAGAAACCGGTAACGGAGGACAGAGATGGAAAAACCCCAGGAGAAGAGTGAAAACATGAGACGCTTCAGCCCCTATCGCATCATCGAACACTGGGTGAGCGCACTGACCTTTGCGGTCCTCGTGGCCACTGGCTTGTCCCAGAGGTTTCATGGTGCCGGGCTTTCGCAATGGATTGTTCTTACCCTTGGCGGGATAGATGCGGTGAGGCTTCTCCATCGGGCCGCCGGCCTGGTCCTCTTCCTGATCTTCTTTCAGCATGCCGTCGTGGCATTCTTCGGCGTGCTTTTCAGGAAATGGAGACCTTCCATGATAATCGAAAAAAAGGATTTTGTTGATGCGGTCGAAAACATGAAATACTATCTTGGCGTCACAGACCAGCCTGCTCTTTGCGATCGCTATAATTACAAGCAGAAATTTGAGTACTGGGGGATCCTTACCGGGGCGATCATCATGATGCTCTCGGGATTCGTCCTCTGGTTTCCGATCATCGTCACAAAATACCTCCCCGGTGAGATCATCCCTGCCGCAAAAGCCCTCCATACGAATGAGGCGATGCTCATCGTTCTCCTTGTAACCGTCTGGCATATCTATAACGCCATATTCAGCCCCGACATCTTTCCCCTCGACACGAGCATTATCACGGGATATATCTCGAGGGAGAGGATGGAAAGCGAGCATCCTCTCGAACTTGCCCGCCTCGAAGGCAGAGCTGCGGGCGATCTGTCGGGGGAGAGTCGTCATAAAGAGGAGGATGCTGTGGAGGCGATAGACATTCAGCGGGAAAGGGTGTGATATGATTATGATATAATATTTTCATGGGGGAGAAGAAAGGGAGCCTGCGGAAAAGGATAGCCTTGGCAATACTTTTCGGCATGTCCTTCATCCTGCTCAGCTATGCCGCAGTAAGCACTTACATTGTGAACACGACCATTGCAAAATCGCAGGAACATAAGCTCGCAATGGCCCGTCTCATACGGAACCGTATTGACACCGTCGTTCAAGAGAACATCAACCGTCTTTATGATATTTCTCTCTCTGGATCGGTGGATTTTACCGATAAGAATATAGAACCTGAAAGGAGGGCCGTCCGAATTGCTTACCGATACTCAATATTCAGGGACGGCGTCTTTCTTCTCGACCGTGGAGGGAATATCGTCCTGAATTATCCCGACCGTATAGGGGAGAGGGCGGTGAACGTACTGGGAGTTGAGCCGATAGGCAGGACAGTCTCCATGGGAAAGCCTGTTGTATCGAATCTCTATACCCTCAATCCATCGGGAAGAAAAGTCCTCTTTGTACTTGTCCCCCTGAGGGATCGAAACGGTGAATTTGCCGGGACTGCAGGCGGTGAGATCGACCCCACAGATCCTCTCCTGACACAGATGCTCAACCTCGTCGATTTAGGAGAAAAGGGGTTTATCGACATCATTGATTCAAACGGAATGATCATTGCCTCTTCGAAGGCTTCCCGGACTCTCACCCAGATTGACCATAACCGCGTCCTCAGCTCAATCATGGCTGAAAAAAGGGAGGTCGTGAGGAGATGTCATCATTGCCACGATTCAGGGAAGAGAAGGGAAAAGACGAACAATGTGCTGCTCTTTGTACCCCTCGAAACAGCTCCCTGGGGTGTGTCGATTCAGGAGTCTGAGGATGAAGTCTTTGCCCCTGCCCTTAAGTTAAGGAAAACGTTCATAGCGTTCGGCATCCTCTTTCTCGGGACCGCATTGGCATTGACCATCGGGATCACCCGCAGTATTGTCAACCCTATCAATGAACTTGCCTTAGCTGCCGACCAGATATCCAAGGGAGACATGTCGCACTCCGTAAAGGTCCACGGCAATGACGAGATCGGTGTTCTGAGTCAGAGCTTTGAGAGTATGAGGACAAAACTCCTCGAATCTCTCGAAAGCATCAGAAAACATAATCTCGAGCTCGAGAGCAGAGTGAGAGAGAGGACGATACAGATCGAGAAAAGCCAGGACAGGGTTAAGAATCTGCTGGAGCAGGTCATCACAACGCAGGAAGACGAACGAAAGAGGATCGCCCGGGAACTCCATGACATGACTCTCCAGGACCTGTCGGTCATTCTCATGAAGATCGACATGTGCAAGCTCCGCCCTGATCAGATCAGCAGCGAAAAGGTCGACGAGATGCGGAACATAACCATGAAGTCCCTTGACGGAGTAGTCAAGATCATCCAGAACCTGAGACCGTCCCTCCTCGACGATCTCGGCATGAAGTCCGCAATCAGATGGCTTCTTGACAATCACCTGAAAGAGAAGGGTGTGGAGTATTTCTTCAACGTAATTGGGGCCGAAGATATGCGCTTCCGGCCGGAAGTCGAAATAACGCTTTTCAGGATCATCCAAGAGGCAATCATGAACATAGCAAAACACTCGAAGGCGGAGCATGTCTTTGTTATCTTCAGAATGAATAACACTAACGTTCATGTGGACATAGAGGACGACGGTGCAGGTTTTGATTTTGAGTCCCTATTCCATCAGACCATGCATAACACGAAAGACAGAAGGGGACTCGGTCTCCTGGGCATGATGGAAAGGGTCTCCCTTATCGGAGGCGACATCAAGATCTGTTCTTCACCGGGGAAAGGGACGAGAATAACGGTGAAATTTCCCCTGGAATTCACAGGAACAGAAGATGCCTAAGACACGGGTCCTGATCGCAGACGACCACGCAATGGTGAGGGAGGGGATCGTGGCATTCCTCCGTCTTTGCGATGATATTGAAGTTGTGGGGGAGGCGGCTGATGGTCTCGAGGCAGTCGAGAAAACGGGCAAGCTCAGACCCGATGTGATCATCATGGACATCAATATGCCGAGATTCGGAGGACTGGAGGCGACGCTCGAAGTGAAGAGGATGAGCCCGGAAACGAAGATCCTCGTGCTCACGCAGTATGACGATAAGGAGTACATATCACGGTTCCTAAACGCCGGGGTTTCGGGGTATCTCCTCAAGAAAGCCGTAGGAAGCGACCTGATTACCGCATTGAGGGCGGTAAGTAAAGGGGAGACGTATCTGCACCCCTCGGTCGCGTCGGAAGTGGTTGCGGGTTTTCTGAAAAAAGACGGGAGCCACTGCGTTGAAGACCCCTATGAAAGACTGACTGACAGGGAAAAGCAGGTGTTGAAGCTCGTTGCCGAGGGATATACCCACAAGGAGATCGCCGATCTGTTGAACATCAGCGTGAAAACCGTGATAGCCCATCAGACAAATCTCAGTGAAAAGCTCGATATCCACGCCCGCGCAGGGTTGATCAAGTTCGCCATCCAAAGGGGGATCATAAAGATCGGTTCCTAGCAGAGGCCCATTTTTCGCTAGAGCGACTCTGCCCTCATAGTTCCCGAATTTGGTGCGATCAGCGCCCGCACTTCTTCCGCCGGTTGCCATTTGCAGGATTCTGCGGTATGCTTTAGTTGTGACCTGATCCGTGAGATTCTGTCTCTGGCAGGACAGAAGAAGATTCCCTTCCTTTTTCCAACGAACTCAGGGGGGGCAGGTCGGCAGCTTCCTTCAGCTGACAGGGGGTGAGACGGATGGAGAACGCTCTCACAACGGTACGAAGCCCGTTTTTGGGTCCGCAAATCGCGTATGCCCGCGGGCCCGAAAGCCTTCCGCGGGAAAAGCCTCCCTTGGAGGGTGAGTATATACCGCCCGAGTCTGTCCATTCCCAAGGAAGACAGCCCATTGATATCATTTTCAGGCTTTTCGTTGAAATCAATCTCCATAGGGGTGCCCTGACCGAGGAGAAGGAATATGAGCGGAGCCCTGCGTATGGAATCTCGGCTTATCAAAAATATGAGACATTTCCTCAGGAGCAAAGGATAAAGGGGAATTATATAGACATTATGATATAGTATCCTTCGGGGACGCTCGAGTTTCTTTTAATGCTTTCATCCTGTCGACTATGTCTTTCCCACAAAGGCAGGCTTATGCCAGACTGAAAATGCCTCCCGTAAATATCTCTCTGTCGATATTTGCTTCTATATCAAGCAGGTCGGCTTCTGTTATATCAAGCCTGATAAGGGCTTCAGGGTCAAGGGGGTAGTTCGGGTCTTTATCCATAACTCTGAGGGAGTGCTTGCTTACGAGGTAATCGGCAATATGGATGAGCGAGGTGATCCTTGTGCTGGAAAGAGAAGGGGTATGATGATAGGTTATCGCCTCCAGCACAACATCCGGAAGGTCCCAGTTGTCCGCAAGCCATGCCCCGATTACCGGATGTGTATGCCCGAGTACCTCTGTTTCGGCCTCGAGGAGCGATCCCCCCTCGGTAAACCGGTCCATCACCTTCCTGTATTCATCCGCAAAATAGGTATTCAGTACCAGGAAGCCGAGATCATGCAATATGCCGCATGCAAATATCTCATCGCCATATTCGAAATGAAAATCCCTTGACAGCAGTCTGGCGAGTATTCCTACAGCAATAGAGTGGCTGTATACACGCTGGGTCTTGAGCGGTTTATCCTGATTTTTGCTCTCGAATGCCGTCAGCAAGGCGATCCCCAGTGCAATGCTGCTCGTATTGCGGGTCCCTAGCCTGAATATGGCGTCACTTATTGTGGTAACAAGGTTTGCCGATCGGAAAAAGGCCGAATTTGCAACGCTCAGGACCTTTGCAGAAATCGAGGGGTCATGTTCGATGATCTCCTCAAGCCTGTCAATAGCGATCATGTCATCGCTCATGCGGTTGAGTATTTCCTGTGCGATATAAGGCACAGTAGGAAGTCTCGTTATCCGCTCTACAAAAAGCCGTGATAGTTCAATCATTGCATTCCGTTTTGCTCAGCCTAAATCATATGACCATATGCGTACAATATACAGTATCACTCCAGGAATAATCAAAATATGATTACAATCACAACCTGATGAAAGAGATGCCCGCCTGATCTTCCGCTAAGCAATTCTTATCCTCGAATTCTTGTTGTGATAAGATCTATACATGTCTGAAACATATATCGGCTGCAACGGGTTTCATTACGGCGACTGGAAGGGGAATTTCTATCCGTCCGATCTGCCTCAAAGAAAGTGGCTGGACTATTACTGCACGGTTTTGAAAACAGTTGAGCTGAACGTCACGTTCTACAGACTTCCGCTCGCTAGGACCTTTGAAAGAAACTCCTCCTGATTTCGCGTTCTCAGGAAGCTACTGGAGATGCTGAAGAGAGAAAATGAAGAGTGATTCGGGGGCAAAGAAGAAGGTCAGAGGAAGGGACCAACGGGCCGGTTTGAGTAGCATACAAAACAAGATGGCGAGCGACAGCGCCATGGATGGACCTGCCTCTCTCGCAGAACATTTGAGAGACCTGTACTCGGAGATCGAGCCCCTCATCGAGCAGTATACGAGTGCGGTCTGTCCTCAATGCAGGGAGGTCTGTTGCAGACAGAGATTCGCCTTCCCCGATGAAAAGGACCTCCTCTTTCTCAAGATCCTCGGCGCCGGGATTCCCACTTGTGACGTGAGCAGGCCCGATGACGGACCATGTCAGTTCCTCGGAAAGAAAGGCTGCGTCAAACCACGATGGTTGAGGCCCCTTCGCTGCACCTGGTTCTTCTGCGAGCCTCTCCTGAAGGCGATGGGAGAGGGAACGCCGAAGACCTTCCGGAAACTGACCGCGGTGTTGGGTGAGATCGTCAGAATCAGCAGCGAACTGCAGTCCGCTTATCTTCGTTCTGATATAAATCATATCCTCTCCCATCAGACAAGCGGTATCATGAAGCATGAAGATCAATAGGTCCTACGTCAGGAAAATGAGATACGCAATTCAGTGGGCCACGTTCTTCATGGTCACCTATGCCGGATGCCGTTTTCTTTTTTTTGCAAGGGATCTGGGTAATGGGATGCTGCCGTCAGTAAGCCGTCCCTCTTCTGTTGAGGGCTTTATGCCCATCGGCGCTCTTATGTCGCTCAAGCTCTGGCTCGCAGAAGGTATCTTCGATCCCGTGCACCCTGCGGCACTGACGATCTTCATCGGTGCGATCCTCCTCGCCGTGATCCTGAAAAAGTCCTTCTGCAGCTGGATATGTCCTGTGGGAGCACTCTCCGAGGCTGTCTGGAAAGGCGGGGCAAAGCTCTTCGGGAAGAATGTTATCGTTCCCCGGTATATCGACTATCCCCTCAGATCGGTCAAGTACCTCCTGACGGCCTTCTTTGTTTACATCATCGTAGTGAAAATGTCTCCATCGGATATCAGGGGCTTCCTGGATACTCCATACTGGAAAGTCTCTGACATCAAGCTTCTGAAGTTCTTCACCGAGATGTCGCTTACGACCCAGGTGACGCTTCTTTCGCTCTCTGCGCTGTCACTCTTCTACAAGAACTTCTGGTGCAGATATCTCTGTCCCTACGGGGGATTTCTCGGCCTGATGAGCGTGCTGAGCCCTGTCAAGATACGGCGGGACGAGAAGGCCTGCATCCACTGCGGCCTCTGCGCAAAGAACTGTCCTGCCCTTCTTCCCGTCGACAGGAAGGAGACGATCCGCTCGCCCGAATGCACCGGATGTCTCACCTGCGTGAGCTATTGCCCCGCAAAGGGAGCGTTGGATGAGACCGTGATCGGGGGGAGGACCGTCCACCCCTCAGTATATGCCGCCCTCGTTGTGGCCGTCTTCTTCGGTCTTATCCTCCTGTCACACGTAACGGGGCACTGGCACTCGTCGGTCTCGCCGGAAGAACTCCTGAGTCTTGTTCCTGTCGTCGATAACCTGACCCATCCATAGTCCTCTTTTCTTTGCATGTGATAGGAGTTCTTGAGGAACGTAAAGATACCCCAGACATAATTTGTGAACTTCGGTCAACAGCCCTTTGCCTCGAACCCTTCAAAGCGCTGCTCTTCTTCCGTTTTCCACTCCGGAGTGAATCGGTACTCTGACACGATCTCCTTGACAACCATGGTTTGAGAGCGATCCAGGTTTCTCAGCTTCTTCAGGAAGAACCACGACGAGACGAGAAGGGAAGCAAAGCCTGTAATCACCTCGAGAGAATGTCCTCTCCCTATCACATATCCGATGGCTGAACCTGCGAGGAGAGAGACAAAGGGGATTATGAAGGCAAAGAGAAAGCCCTTGACCTGGGTCTCCTGAGAGATGCCGACGGTCACCACGTCTCCGATGGCCGCGCCGGCCGTATTCTTCGCGGTCAGCAGGGACATATGACCTGCTCCTCCGCAAAGCCCGATCCGTCCGGCACCGCATCCCCGGCAGGATTCTCCTCCCTGGAGCATGACGATCGCCATGTTCCCCTCTAAGGTGATCACTCTGCCCGTCTCGGGAATAGAAGATTTCATAAGGACAGGATAATACCAGCGGGGAAATAGCGATATGATTTAAAACATATCTGACAGCCCAGGGGGAAGATCAGAGATTGCCTACGATCTTTCTTGCCCGGTATTCCCGTTCCTTGTGCATCACGAACATGCTGATGATCCTCTTCATGGCACGGGCTCTGCACGGGAATTTCAGGGCAACACTGTAGAGATTGCCCCTGACGTGCTGCGTCCTCACGACTTCGCCGCAGAGAACGACGAGGTCGTCCTGTATGTCACGGAAGCGCATCGTAACCTCCACATAGTCGCTAGGCTGGAAAGGCCTGTTCCAGACAAACTGTATGCCGCCTTCGCTGATATTCACCCTCACTTCCTTCAACGCTTCAACCATCCCATGTCTCTGTGTGCGAAGATGAGTATGGCATCCGAGGCACCCCTTGTGGCGCTCGGGCAGGATGCGGACTGCTAGAGGAACGTAGACATCTATTCTGAAGTATTGCCTCCGGTTCCTCTCGTCTGCTTCAGGCATAATGCCCTCTCCCCTTGCAACATCCCTGTTTACTGAATGATGGCATGGGGAGACAATGTAATCTGCTCCTCAAGGGAGAACCCTCCAGTATGCACCCCTGAAAGGGGTCCGTCGCTTCTTGTTGTCAGCTTCTCTTATACTCACCGCTCTTTCCGCCGCGTTTCTCGATGAGCATGATATCGGATATCTTCATCTCCCTATCAACAGCCTTGCACATATCGTATACCGTTAGGGCAGCAACAGATACTGCTGTTAGTGCCTCCATCTCAACCCCTGTCCTGCCGACGGTCCTCACCGTCGACTCGATATCTACCGCATGCCTTTTTTCGTCAATGGCTATCTCAACAGCAACAGAGGTGATACTGAGGGGATGACACATCGGGATAAGCTCGGCAGTCTTCTTTGCAGCCATCATGCCGGCAATCCTTGCCGTTCCGATCACATCTCCCTTCGGGGCGGCCTTGTCCGCGATCAGCCGCAGGGTGTCGGGCATCATGAAGACGGAACCTCGTGCAACAGCCTCTCTCTGCGTAACGGCTTTTTCTGAGACATCCACCATCCTGGCCTTCCCTTTGTCATCAAGATGGGAGAGCATCTTCATCCTCCTATCCTCGACATGTTTTTCAATGATCCGAAATCATTGCGGACAGGGATATTGTGACCTTCGGGCTTGATTTCCATGGCGAGCCTGAGGAGGCGTTCGATCTCCCTGTCAGACGGCGAGATCCTGAGAGCCGGTTTCAGGTCTATTTCGGTCTCAGAAAAGAGGCAGGGTCTCAGCTTTCCGTCGGCAGTAATACGAAGCCGGTTGCATTCAGCGCAAAAATGATGGGTCAAAGCGCTGATGAAGCCGATGACCCCGGGTGCCCCTTCGAAGCGGAAATACCGTGCCGGCCCCGTCTTTCGCACCTTCACCGGGAAAAGAGGACCTATCCTTCCGACAATGGCCTTTATCTCGGATGTTGAGACGTATCTCTCAGGGTTCCATAAATCCCTCGATCCGATGGGCATGAATTCGATGAACCTCACCTGGTACGGCATCCTGAGGGTAAGGGTGGCAAAATCCTCTACTTCGTCGTCATTGAGGCCCCTGACGGGGACCATATTGATCTTGAGCGGCATCAGCCCCGATCTCTCGGCAGCTTCTATGCCCCTCATGACCTGGACGATCTCTCCGCCCCCCGTCATTTCGCGGTACCGGTCAGGATGAAAGGTATCAAGGCTCACATTCACCCTGCTGAGGCCGGCATCGGCAAGCTCCCGAGCGTACGTCTCAAGGAGGATCCCGTTTGTGGTCAGACTCATATCCTCAATCCCGCCGACAGCCCTCAGGGATGAGACAAGGTGAGTGACATTCTTCCTTGTGAGAGGCTCTCCACCGGTGATCCGTATCTTCCTCACGCCGAGGGTTGCAGCAATACCGACGACCCTTACGATCTCTTCGTAGGTCAGGATATCTTTGTGCTCAAGGAGCCTCACCCCGCTCTGCGGCATACAGTAGACGCATCTCAGGTTGCACCTGTCGGTGATGGATATACGGAGGTAGTCGATGGTCCGGTCGAAACGGTCCTTGAGTTCCATGCTTTCCATTCCTTGCTGACCGCCGGATCAGTACTTCGGTTTTGCCTTGGCCGGTTTCTTATCCGCCTCACTCATTTTCTTCTTTGCCGTCTCGGCTTCCTTTGAATCCGGGTATTTGTCCAGGAGTTTCTGGAATATTACCTTTGCCGTCTTCTTGTCTCCGAGCTCAAGAAAAGACATCCCCTGTTTGAGAAGGGCGCCGGGCATCTTCTTGCTGTTGGGATAGGCCTTGATGAGACTCTCATACGCCAGGATCGCACCCTCAAAGTCCTTCTCGGCGTAGTAGGTCTCTCCTATCCAGAACTGTGCGTTATCGGCGCGTTCATCGTTCGGGAACTTTTTTATGAAAGTGTTGAACTTTTCCCGGGACTCCCTGTATTTCTTCTCTTTGAAGAGATTAAGGGCCGCTTCGTATGTCTTTAGGGAGCCGCCCTCGGAGATCTCGCTCCCTCCGGTCTTGGCACCTCTTCCCGTTTCTTCCCTGTTCTTTTCCCCTTCTTCCTTTGTCCCCTGCGGTTCTGTCGCCCCCTTATCTTCCGCAGCCGAACCGGTCAGTTTGGCGATCTTCTCATTCAACTCCTTCACGCGTGTCTCGAGATTATTAACTTGAGATCGGAGCAACTCTTTTTCCGTAGCGCTCTCCTTCAGGGACTTATCAACAAAAAACTTGTATTCATCAAACCTGCCGCGAAGGACCTGGACGTCCTTCGACATGTCGGAGACCTGGGAATAGAGCGAAGTCTGGCTCTCCCTGATGGCGCCGAAGGACTCCTCCTTTGCAGCTCCCGCAACGAGCTGTTTTACCGTGCTCATGTCCTTACGAAGCTCCGACACCTCCTTCTTCATCTCGAAGGTATCCCTCTTTAACTGATTGACATCACCCCTCATCGCGTCGAGATCCGACGTTGACGCACATCCCGAAAAGAAGAGGAGAGAAAGGGAAGCGAGGATGATTGCAGATCGTTGACTGCAGATTGTCGGTTGGATCCCTGAGATCCGAAATCGGAAACCTGAAATCCCCTTCGACATTCTACTTCTTCCCCTTCATAACGACAAAATGTGCCCTTCTGTTCTTGGCCCAGCAATCCTCCGTATGTTCGTTACAGAGGGGTTTTTCCTTGCCGTAACTTATCGTCTCTATGCGGTTGGCAGGGACTCCGAGTGAAATGAGATAGTCTTTGGTAGCCTTCGCCCTTCTGTCGCCGAGACCGAGGTTATATTCAGACGTCCCTCTTTCGTCGCAATGCCCTTCAACGAGGATCTTCTCCGAAGCGCTTTTGATGAGATGATCCGCGACAGATTTCAGCACAGCTTTTGCATTCTCTTTGATGTCATATTTGTCATAATCGAAATGGATGTCATCGAAGATCCCGGAGACTTCCTCGACCTTCGTCGCGACTTCCTTTGATTCAACCTTTTCCATCTTCTGTTCGGTTATCTTCTCAGGACCCTTTTTTGCTTCTTGCGCTTCCTTTGCCGCCTTCTGCTCAGTCGCCTCCTGCGGCGCCTCAGAAGGCGTTACGACCTTTCTCTGAGCACAACCACTACCGATCATCCCTAGGATTACTGCCAAGACCAGGAATCTCCTCATCGCCAGAACTCCTCCTCTGTAATTTAGTAATTCGGTGACCATCGCGGGCCGAAGGCCCTGACCCCTTTGGGTGTTATTCTCTTTTGAGCCTCTCCGTTGGCCCTCATAACATAAACAGCCCTGTCTCCATCCCTGTCCGACGTAAATACTATAAACCTTCCATCGGGAGAAAAGGAAGGGTCTTCATTATTCCCCCGGTCGGTAAGCTGTGTCAGGTGTGACGAATCGGGGCTGATCGTGAATATCTGGTTCTTGCCTCCCTGCCTTCCCGAAAAGACGATCCTGTCTCCCTTGGGAGACCAGGAAGGCGAGGTGTTATAGGAACCACTGAAGGTGAGCCTCCTGATGTCGTAACCGTCTGTGCCCATGATAAATATCTGCGGGCTTCCCTGTCTGTCAGAAACAAAGGCAATAAGACTTCCGTCAGGTGAAGCAGCGGGCGAAACATCCACGGACCGCGATGAAGTTAGTCGTGTCAGCTTCGACTCCGAGATCCGGTATTTATAGATGTCCGGAGTTCCTCCTGTTGATGAGGAGAGGAGAAACTGATCACCGTCAGGCAAGAAATCTCCGGCCAGATTGGTCCCTTTGGCAGAAAAAAGAACCCGCTCCGAGCGCTTTCTGAAATCGAGGAGGTATATCTCCCATTGCCTGTTTCTCTCGGAGGAGTACACAAGTCTTGAAGCGTCTCTCGTCCAGCGGGGACTGAGCAAAACCGTACCCTTAACCCCAGGCCTGTATGCCCTTTGTCCGTCCCAGTCGGCGATGGTAAGTTCGTCGTGAGAACCGTATCTCGTAACATAGGCAATCCTTGACCTGAAGATCCCGGGCTGACCGGTTATCTGCCGGTAGATGTCATTTGCTATCGTATGGGCGAGGGGACGCGTCAGTGAGGCATCGGTCTGGTATGCCTTCCTGAATATCTCCTGGCCTTCCATCACATCGTAGAGCGATACGATGGTCGTCTTCTCTTTGTCCCCGGTCACGATGCCTTTTACAACAATCTCGGCTCCGAGGACCGACCAGTTCCTGACTTGAAAGGGTTGGGAAGGGCCTTCGATAAAGGCGCTTCTGTCGAGGGGTTGAAAGAGGCCGCTGAAATCAAGGTCATCCCTGATAATATCGGATATCTCCCTGCCGGACTGTCCAGAAAACTCGGCGATCGCGATAGGGAGTTTCTTGAAAGCAGGTGATGTCACGTCGATATAGATCTTCGCACCGGCACGAGAAACAAGAAGGACGAAGACGGTAAAAAGTGCCTGTGCGATAAGACCCGGCCGTGTCATCGCGAAGTTCCTCCTCACGGATAAAACCTCACGCCGATCTCCATCTCCTGGGAAGGCGGGGTAACGGGACTCGCCTTTGTTATTGCCCTTAAAGCCGACCGGTCAAAGAGCGGATTTCCGGAGCTCTTCTCAACCCCGAGTATCTGCAGGGAACCGTTCTTCTGTATCCGTATCGAGATGATCGCCTCAATGTCCTGTTCGCCTGTTTCAGGATAGGCCCAGTGCTGCCGGATCTCTTCGCCAACCCGGGCAGCGTAGTTCTCTATATTCGATCCCCTCCCCTGCCTGGCCGTCCCTGTGACGGATCCTCCCTCGCCCTTTGCTGTGGACGGGACAGACCCGCCCCCGCCCTTTCCTGCCTTCAGAGAGACCACATCCCTCAGCCACACCCGCTTCTTGATCTTTTCCTTCGCCTCGATCTCAGCGATCCTCTCCGAAAGATACTCTTCCCTGTTTCTCCTCAGGGCCTTTGGACGCTCCTGGGCAGACATACTCTCGGGCCTGCTCTTATGGGCCGCAGGTTTCTCAGATGCAGACTTCTCAGACACAGGCTTTTCAGGCGTCCTGACCTCGCTCACCGCGCCTCCCTGAGTGCTCGTTACGGACGCTGGAGAGACGAGATTTACAACATAGGGCGACGGCATGACAAAGTGGTTCGAATGCCTGGCTGCCCAGAGTGCTGCGCCGAAAAGCGTAAGATGGAGGAGGAAAGAGATGGCCGCCGAGCGCTGCAGTGATGCCGCGCTCATTTCATCTGTATCGCCGGCTCTGTTATCATGCCGAGTTTCTCTATCCCGGCATCCTTAACCTCACCCATGAGCTCAACGACAAGACCATAGGGCACGGACTTATCAGCCTTGAGAAACACGTTGGGGTTCAGCTTCGATACCGATTCGAGTTTCTTCTTCATCTCTCCCATGGATACCGGATTGTCGTTCATATAGATACTGCCGTCTTTTTTTATGATTAAGGTTATTCTCTCTTCAGGAGGCAGTTCCTTGCCCTTCGCCTTCGGCAGGTTCACATCAACCCCCTGTTGAAGAAGGGGTGCGGTGACCATAAAGATGATGAGAAGGACGAGCATGACATCCACGAGAGGCGTCACGTTTATTTCGGACATCGCCGACCTGCCGCGCTCTGCCTTCACAGCGTCTCCCTGGAAAAGAAATCAAGGAGTTCTTCTGAGAAGTCTTCCATTTCTATGATCATCTTCCTCGCACGGCTGAGATAGTAGTTGTATGCGACAACAGCAGGAATAGCTGCCGCGAGTCCCGCTGCCGTTGTTATCAGGGCCTCGGCAATTCCCGGAGCCACGACAGCCAGCGATGCAGAGCCTGCAGCGCCGATCCCCCTAAAGGCGTTCATGATACCCCAAACCGTACCGAAGAGGCCTATGAAAGGCGTCGTTGAACCGGTCGTCGCAAGGAAATTGAGATATTGTTCGAGTTTTGCGATCTCGAGGGCCTCGTACCTCCGGAGGAGCCTCTTGATCTCATCCCTGTTGATACGGCCCTCTTCAGTATATACCGACTTGAATACGTTGGCGAGTGGGCTGAGGGTAAGGTTCTTTGCCGTGCTGAAAAGTCCCCTCGTCTCACGGCCGGCCCTGAATGCCCTCAGGAAGAATTCGGACTCCTTCGAGGCCTTTAAGAAGTACCGTTGTTTATAAATGATTATCGCCCACGAAAAGACGGAAAAAAACAAGAGGATCAGGAGGATCGCCTTTACGACATAGCCTGCCTGAAGAATCAATTGAATCGCTGTATCCTGCATATCTCTCCTCTGTCGGGGTCTGAATTTTCATTATTGTAAACCAGATGAAAAAAAATTGCACGACGAGCCGCTTTGGCTGCCGTCAGGAAGTCTGTGCTTCTCCATCGCATATAGATTACACCTGCCACGTCGAGAAAATGGATTAAATTGTATTCATAATGATTTTCGGAGATGTCCCATCTATGCGAGCATCTGAAGAGAGCAGAGAGATTGAAAATGCACCTGCCTTTATTTTATGCTATTTTTTGATAAAGGCCCTCTTGAGACCGTCATGAAGCTGAATCCCGAGGACGAAGGTGACGCGCACAAGACTCGAACCCCTCGATAGGGGAGTCAAAAGGAAACCATTGAGACGGATACGGTTGGCGGTCCAATATGACGGCACCGCATATAACGGCTGGCAGGCCCAGCCATCGGGGACAACAATCCAGAGGACACTCGAGAAGAGCATACAGAAGATCACCGGTGATACGGTATCGCTCATCGGCGCTGGCAGGACCGATGCCGGTGTCCATGCAGTAGAACAGGTCGCGTCCTTCGATTCCGCAACAAAGCTTGATACGACTGTCCTGAAGAGGGCCCTCAATGCGGTGCTTCCTGAGGACGTGAGGGTCTTCGCCGTTGAGGACGTTCAAACCGACTTCCATCCAAGATACAGCGCGCTCCGCAAACGATACGTTTATCTCATCGCGAACATGGAGATAGGAAGTGTTCCCGTCTTTCTCAAGCGCTATGTGTGGCAAATTAGCGTTCCTCTCAGAGCGGCAGAGATGAAGCGTGCTGCCGACTATCTCTGTGGCCGCCATGACTTTTCATCCTTCAGGGGAACAGGATGCGGCGCAAGAAGTCCGGTTCGCGAGGTCTATGCTATCGACGTACAGGGGTTTGACGAGATACACTTTCTTTGCGCACGCTTTAGCGGCACGTTCCTGAAGATTGCGATTGAGGCTGACGCCTTCCTGAGACACATGGTAAGAAATATCGTCGGGACACTCGTTGAGGTCGGGAGGGGGAAACTGACGCCGCAAGACATCAGGGGAATATTGGAAGCAAGGGACAGGAAATGTGCCGGTCCAACTGCACCGGCAAAGGGGCTCTTCCTCGACAGGGTCATCTACCCCTTATAGCTCTTCTTCCTCCATCTTTTCGAGTTCTTCCCTCTTCTCCTGGCAGTCCCTGCAATAAATGGCGAAAGGCAGGACCTCGAGGCGCGCTGTATTTATCTCTTCCCCGCAATCTTCACAGGTACCATACGTACCTTCCTTCATCTTCCTCAAGGCCTCGTCGATCTTGAGGAGAACCTCGCGGTGCTTTGCAAGCCTTCTCAGATTGATGTCTTCGGAAAGGTCGATGACAGACCAGTCGCCGTCGTCCAAGACGGACTCGACAAGCTGTCTGGTCTCACCCTTAATGTATTTCCCTATCTCGCTCTTCGCTTCCCGCACAATCTCCTCTCTGGAACGGATCAAGTGCTTCCGCAAGATCTCCTCCCTGCTGCCTGCGGCAGATTTCTTCCGGGCAGGGCCGACAGGTTTTGGTACGTCCATTTTAACGGCCGTCTTTGCTCTTGTTGTCACTGCCTTCGCGGGTCTTCCTCTTTCCGTCTTTCCCATTGCCACGGGACCTGTCGTCTTTCTTTCTGTTTTCGATGCCTTCTTCTCAGCCTCTTTCCGTTTCGGTTTCGCTGAAGCTCTTTTCTTCCCTGTCTCGCTTTTCTTAACTGGCTTTACCGGTTTCTTTGCCATTGGTACCTCTTTATTGATAGGTTATCTCTATGGTCTCAGCATGTCCGCAATGGGGTTCTCGTGATACTGCGCAGATCAGTCCTTGGGAGCCGCCGCCTGAACCTCGCCCTCTTCCTTAAAAATCTCGAGGATGCTCCTCACCTGGATGCCGGCCTGCTGAAGGGCCTTCTGAACGTCCATAAGCTTTGCATCCTTCACCTTCACCATGTAATTAATATTCATCCTATACCTCCATGATCTCATTTTCTTTATGCTTGAGTACTTCATCAACTTTAACGATAAAAGAGTCTGTCATCCGCTGGATCTCATCGTGAAACTTCTTGACATCATCTTCACTCAGGTGCTGATCTTTTTCGAGCCTCTTGAGTTCTTCGTTCGTATCTCTTCTGATGCTCCTGACCGCGATCTTCGCCTCCTCGGCCCGTTTCTTTACGACCTTCACAAGCTGTTTCCTTCGCTCCTCCGTGAGGGGCGGGATCATGATGCGTATCATCCGTCCGTCATTCGAAGGTGTAAGACCGAGGTCCGACTTCATGACCGCCTTCTCTATCTCGGGGATGATCCGTTGCTCCCACGGCTGGATCGCTATCTGGCGCGGGTCAGGCACGCTGAGGCTCGCAACCTGCTGGAGAGGCGTGGCCGTCCCGTAATAATCGACCATAATGCCGTCGAGGAGCGCCAGGGAAGCCCTTCCTGTCCGTATTGAGGCGAAGTCCTTCTTCAGTGCTTCAAGAGCACCGTCCATCCTGTCAGTGGTCTTTTTTCTGAGTTCCTTCTGCATCATAACCCCCTACCAGGGTTCCTACTCTTTTCCCCTGAACAATCCTTTTGATATTGCCCTTCCCTCGCAGGTTGAATACCGTAATGGGCAGGTTGTTGTCCATACAGAGTGATATGGCCGTCGAGTCCATGACGGATAGACCCTTTCTGAGAACGTCAATGTAGCTGATGGTGACGAATCTCTTGGCAGTCGGGTCCTTCATCGGGTCAGAGGAATAGACGCCGTCGACCTTTGTTGCCTTCAGGATGATTTCGGCCCCTATCTCCATCGCCCGCAGGGCAGCAGCCGTGTCCGTGGTGAAATAGGGGTTCCCTGTTCCCGCAGCAAAGATGACAACCCTGCCTTTTTCGAGATGCCTCATCGCCCTGCGCCTGATATAGGGCTCTGCCAGTTCCTGCATCCCTATCGCCGATTGGACCCGTGTATGAACGCCGATCTTCTCGAGGGCGTTCTGAAGGGCAAGGGCATTGATCACCGTCGCGAGCATTCCCATATAATCTGCCGACGCCCTCTCCATACCCTTGACACTCGCTTCGACCCCTCTGAAGATATTCCCTCCTCCAATCACGACGGCGATCTCGACTCCCATCCTCGCTACCCCCTTGATCTCGGATGCCATGTAGTGGACGGTGGCAGAATCGATGCCGTACCCCTTATCGCCCATGAGGGCTTCACCGCTGAGCTTCAAGAGAATCCGCCTATAGCGAAGAGTCTTCTGCATTGACATGAGAGTGTATGGATGAAGGACAAAAAAAAGGATGAGGGATGAGGGACGAAAAAAAAGGGATAGAATTCACGAAAGCCGAATCCTTTTTCATCCTTGCTGTTCTATGACCGTTCGCCCACCTGGAATCTCACAAAACGCCTCACGACGATGTTCTCTCCGAGTTTTGCGATCTTTTCAGTCACGAGGTCCTTGATCTTGAGCTTCTGCTCAGGGTCCTTGATAAAGACCTGCTCGAGAAGGCAGGTATCGGCAAAGAACTTTTCGAGCTTTCCCTCAACAATCTTTTCAACGACCTGAGCAGCTTTGCCTGTGACCTGGGCGCGGTAAATGGCCTTCTCGTTTTCGACAACATCCCGGGGAACGTCCTCCCGCGACACGTACGTCGGGTTCGCCGCAGCTATGTGCATAGCGATGTCCTTCACGAGGGCCTTGAAATCATCGGTCCTGGCAACAAAATCGGTCTCGCAGTTGACTTCCACAAGGACGCCGATCCTCTCCATATGGATATAGGAGCCGATGGAACCTTCCGAGGCGCTCCTCCCAGCCTTCTTCGATGCTGTTGCCAGACCTTTCTGCCTGAGGACCAAGACGGCCTTGTCAAAATCTCCGCCCGTCTCGGTAAGGGCTTTCTTGCATTCCATCATGCCGACGCCCGTCTTCTCCCTCAGTTCCTTGACCATATCCGCCGTAATCGTTGCCATGCTTAAACCTCCCCTGTGCTTGCCGCAAAGGCCGGTGCATTCTGCGGAGGAGAACCCTCGGCAAGCGCGGCAGCCTCTTCCTGCTCCGCCTTCTCCTGAATCACAGCCTTCTCCGCCTCGAGGGAAGCCGCTTTAGCTGCGGCCTCTTTTCCCCGGAGAATAGCTTCCGCCATCTTCGACGTTATGAGCTTTATCGCCCGTATCGCATCGTCGTTGCCTGGTATTACGTAATCAACCTCGTCAGGGTCACAGTTGGTATCGACCACGGCGACGATCGGAATCGAAAGCTTCCTTGCCTCTGCAATCGCGATCTTCTCCTTCTTGGGATCGATGACAAATACCGCACCGGGCAGTTCCGGCATCTCTTTTATGCCGCTCAGATTCCTTTCGAGCTTCAGCCTCTCCTTCTCGAGACCGGCAACCTCTTTCTTTGAGAGGGCCTCATAGGTGCCGTCTTCTTTCATCTTTTCGATGCTCTTGAGTCGCTCGATGCTCTTCTTGATCGTGGCGAAGTTGGTCAGCATTCCGCCGAGCCACCTCTGGTTTACGGAGAAGGCACCCGCCCTCTGGGATTCGTCCTGGATGGCGTCCTGTGCCTGTTTTTTCGTGCCCACAAAGAGTATCGGTTCACCTGCCTCGGCGACATTACGGACAAAACGAAAGGCCTCCTCAAGACCCTTGAGCGTCTTCTGGAGGTCAATAATATAGATGCCGTTTCTCTCACCGAAGATATAACGCTTCATCTTCGGGTTCCACCGCTTTACCTGGTGGCCGAAATGGACACCGGCCTCAAGTAATTCCTTCATCGTTGCTACCATCTTCTCCTCCTCTGGTTTTTTTCCTCCGCCATTGCCCCATCCACCCCCTCAAGGGACCACTGAAAAGGGATATTCCATGGCGTGTGTTTTTTACAGGGTAAAAGCTTAGCATAGAAAACCCCTTTTTTGCAAGGCTGAACAGGGGAAGAACCTCATGAAGTTTCGTTACGAGCAGCGCCGTTGCAAACATGGCCTCTTCCCCCATTACTGATTTTGCGAGGGAGCAGAGGATACCAGGACCACGGCGGAAAGATTGACCCTCCCTTGACAAATCCTGTCTGTTGCCCGATTATTGAGGAACAATGATTGAAGGGTTCTAATATGAGGATGAGGAGTTGTCTGATACTCTTTGTGCTCGTCGGCGGGATATTCCTCATCTCCGCCCGCTCCCCAGACGCTGAAGATGAATACTACTCCATTCAGATAGCAAGCCACGGTACTCTTGAGTCGGCGCAAAGACAGTTCAGAATCCTCAAAAAGAGACTACCGGACGATGACCTTGCTTACCTCAGGGTAGAGAAGATCGGCGACCTTTTTTCCGTGAGGCTCGGCAGGTTCAACGACAAGGAATCGGCATTGTCGCTGCTCAATAGACTCAGGCCGCAGCTGCCGGGAGCTGTCATCCTTAAGGTCCCTATAAAGGATGCAAACATCATTGATATATACGGCGAAGGCCTGCCGGCTGACCTGAAGGAACCTCGGCCCCGGGAAACGAGGGAGGCCAAACCATCAGGGTCTCCCAAAAAGGACGATGGCACCGCTGGCGGGACATCGCCGGTATTCAGCAGGTCAGTCATAAAGGGCACCGTCCTCGAAAGCAGGGTTGCTCCGTCAGGCCTCACCTGTTCAGGGTCGAAGGGAGTCCTGTATCTGATCATGGTATATGTTGAGGAGGTAGAAGATGTGGCCAACTACGAGAACTTCCTCAGGGACAAAAAAGACCGGTCCCTGTCGTTCTTTACCGGAGAAGCGCCGGCAGCCTTATCGGGAAAACGTATAAAGGCGATTGTTGAGTACAGGGGCGACAAGAGATGCAGACTTTACTGGATAGAGGATATCGTGATCATTCCTTAGGGGATGCAAAGCCTCAAATATCTTCTCTGTCCCGATCGTCCTGATAACGCTTTTCATGGTCGACGCCCTTTCCGTCAGGCACGTATACCTTTGGCGAAGTCCTATATCGGCAGAAGCCATCGCATGAGATAACGGAGCTTCGGTTCCCGGAGCTTCGCCGAAAGAGCCGAAACGCTCGGTCTTGTCAGGTACGTCATGATATGCCTTATCTGAACCATTTTTTTCAGAAGGACGACAGATTGACCTGAAAAGACGTACTCTCCCCTGACGAAAATCCCCATGTCCTTTCCCAAAGAGAGCAATTGCGGTTTCGTCTTCGGCGAGTATGCAATTGTCCTGCGTCCCCTGATATGATTTGCAATATTGCGGCCCGCCACACGCGCCTGATCGAGTGCATGATAGGCGAGACGTGACAAGGCGACGGCACCTCGCTCATTATACATGCTGATTGCATCTCCAACGCCATAGATGCGATCAGTATCCGGCGACTGAAGACTCTCCGTCACCCGAAGCCACCCTTGGTCATCTTTCGATAGCGGCAGTCCCCTGAGCAATTTTGAAGGCTGAAGGCCGCCTGTCCATATCAGGACGGACATGCCGTAACGCGCTCCAGGATCAAGGACGACCTCCCTCTTGCGAACCTCCGTGATCCTGCTCCCCGCGAAGATCTTCACCCCGCGATGCGAGAGATATTCCTCCACGAAGTCCTGGGCCTTCACAGGAAAAGTATTGAGGAGCCTGCTTCTATCGATCAAGGCCACCGTAATTCTGCCCGAAGCCATATCGTGTTCCGAGCCTGTCTCCCTGACCAGATCTAAGAGTTCCCCGGCCACCTCTACCCCTTCCGTGCCCCCTCCCGCTACAATGAGTCGGCATGGTCTCTTTTCATTCTTCAAAAGCCCCTTTACGGTTGCAGAGATTCGTTCAGCGCTCTCAGGACTGCGGAAGGGATGGGAGAACTCTGCAGCTCCAGGTACGCCAAAGAAGTTGTCCTCTGCACCACTGCTCAGAACGAGATAGTCGAACTCCATGACCCGTGAAGGCGTTATCACCTGCCGATTCCAAGGATCTATGGAAACAACCTCGTCCTGAAGAAACGTGACGGTTGTAGGACTGAGCACAACGGAAAGAGGAATTTGGATATCCCGTGCACCGACCTTGCCGGAAATGATCTCGTGGATCGAAGGGATAAAGGAATGGCAGGCGTTTCGGTCAATAAGCGTGATGTCAGCCTGCGACTCCAGGATCTCCCAAAGGGAGAGGGCGCTCTCCAGCCCACCGAAACCGCCACCAATAATGACTATCCGTTTCTTCATAGCTGTTCTTCGAAAGGGAAGTGCTGCCTCCTCACAATCTCATTATACAGCCCCTTGCAGGTGGACAAGAGATTGAAATTCTCCCGGCATTACGGATGAAGGCGGTCATCTCTCCGCAGAATGAAACCTGTTACACTTCTCAACCATCGAACCGACAGAATAACTGTCCCCGGAACTTAGGCTGAATCAGGCATTGCCCACTTTGCCAGATACAGTTCGCCAAGGGCTTTCATGACCTTGCGCGCATATTCGGGATCCCCTCCAACATAATCTATTAAGGCCTTCTCAAGGGTCTTGCCCCTCGACAGATACTTCTGCAGCACATACGCACCTGAGGCTATATTCTCGGATATCTGGTAAAGGTCTTGTTTCTCGCGCACGATTCCCTGAGCCTTCAGTTCGTCAAGCCAGGCCCATGGTGATATACCCATAAGGCCTATGGCGCCTTGTTTGCTCTTCGCCTTCGGGTTGAAGTTGGACTCTACCATGCAGATGGCCAGTATCAGATCAGCGTTACCATTGCGCACCGCAGCACGGTAAACTTCCGAGAGGATTTCCTCGGGCATCCCGGAGTTGTTCCTCATCCATTCCAGGATGACAGGGTTCATCTTTCCTGCCTGATAAACAGCATGGAGCGGTTTGGCCAGGTCTCTCGCTGCAAATACCAGCGCAAACCCCGGGATCACGATGAGACATGAAAGGACAAGGGTCACCAGCAATATCTTCCTGAAGACCATCACCGCAAAGCCTTTCACATTCTTCTTCACCATAAACACCTCCTCAGACGTCGGCAGGAGCTGACTCTTTCTCCTGCACACATCCTGCGTGACAGCCTGAACTGCACCCATGGAGCAGAACGTTAACTCGGCTGTCGCTGTATATATCCTCAATGAGGTTGGTCCATCTGCTTTCTGAACCGTTCGGGTTGGGTTTTGTCAGGAGATCCAGGACTGGTTTATCTCTATGATAGAATCAGTCTAAACCACTTGAACCATAAAAAGCAAGCTCAAGAGAGTGTCAGATGCTCAATTACGGACAGACCTCTTGAAAAAGCATCTCATCTCCTGATCCCCCCTTAACAGCAAACCATTCTGACCCGGCGGAACCCGTCCCTTCGAGAAGCCGAGCTTTTTTTCCCTTACAATCGATCTCGTACAGATATTTTGCGCCGTCGCTTTTGGCCCAAACTTTGACCGTATTCGTCTCACCCTTCTTCACACTCGCAGTATCATAGGAGAAGGAATTTCCATAGGTGTCTTGCCGGAGGACTTTCCAGTCCGCCCCTTCAGCTTCAGCCAGGCCAAACGCAAAAACAGACAGGCAGAGAATGGTCGCCATGAAGAAACTTACATACCTTTTCATCTTCTTCCCTCCTTTCCCTTCCTGATATCATTTGTCAACACCTCACCCGCATGGTGTCTGATAGATACATCATAGCAGAAGAGAACTCGACAAAAAAGGGGATTGAGGAGAGAAGTGAAAAAAAGTGGTACAATGTAGTCCATGAGCCTATTTTCGGTGAGCCCGTCTAAGGAAAGGGATCTGAAGGCGAAGATGGATACCCTGAACATCCGTGAGGAGGAAATCGAGGAGTCCTTTGTGCGTTCAGGGGGCAAGGGCGGCCAGAAGGTGAACAAGGCCTCGACCTGTGTCTATCTGAAGCATGTTCCCACCGGTATCGAGGTGAAGTGCCAGGAAGAACGCTCGCAGGCCCTGAACCGCTACAGGGCAAGAGTAATCCTCGCGAGAAAGATTGAGGAATTGATCAAGGGTGAGGAGAGCGCGGAGAGACTGAGGATAGAGAAGATCAGGCGTCAGAAGAGGAAACGATCGAAGAGGGCAAAGGAAAAGATGTTGGCTGAAAAGAGGGCCATATCCAAAAAGAAGAGGCTCCGTTCACCCGTTGTCTTTCATGACGATCGAGCAAAAGGCGCAGGATAGAGGAATGACGACAGGACCTCACCAGAGAAAAACACGAGCTTCAGCATATATCACACCTCAAGGACAGAGGCGTTTGCATGAGGAACTGTCCTATCTCTGGCAGATTAAACGGCCCCAGGTTACTCAGGCTGTTGCTGAAGCAGCCGCAATGGGGGACCGTTCTGAAAACGCAGAGTATATTTATGGCAAAAAACAGTTGCGACAGATCGATTCGCGTATACGTTTCCTTGCACGGAGACTGAACGAGCTGGTCGTTGTAGACAGGGTGCCTGACGACAGGTCAAGGATATTCTTTGGCGCATGGGTGAAACTTGAGGACAGTGACGGAAACGTATGCCAGTATCGTATTGTCGGTCCTGATGAGATCGATTCTGAAAGAAAGTCTATCAGCATTGACTCACCCATGGCAAAGGCGTTGCTGCGCAGGGAAGAGGGTGACGAAATCGTGGTGTCGAGACCGAACGGAACAACGGCATATTTTGTGATATCGATCCGGTATGAGTCATTTCCCCCGTGAGGATCACCATAGGGAGGTTCTGCCGATAAGCAGCGGACGAGCCCTAACGACAGCCGGACATCAGCTCGGAGTGGTGAGAAAACGGTTTCGAGTGGCCATAGAAGTAGACCACCCGAAACCGGCCCCCCGAGGCCCTTCTCCCTCACTAACCTGAACAGCCTTAACGGGAGATTACAGCTATTCTATCGGTCTTTTTCGGGAAAACTTTAGTCGTCACCCGATTCGTGAGTCGTCCTGCCGGAACCGGGTTTTTATCAACGCTGGTCGATGTTTCATAGCTGTGTAGCCGGTGAATCCACATCAGATTCTCATGGAGAGGAATTTTTGCTATAGTGTCATTATGAAAGGCCTTTTTCAGAGATCACTACGGTCATTCCCGGCAGTCTCGGCACTCGTCTGTCCGCTCCTTCTCATGAGTGCTCTGCCCTCATTCTCCGCGGATCTCCCCGATGTTACGACGTCCATATCCTTTGATTCCGGGGGAGCGTTGATGAAGGGCTCTACGGTGATTAGCGTACATCGCGACGGCGAGACCGTGATTCATACAGGGTTGCTGCAGATACGCTCCCTGAGGCTGAACGGGAGCTTTCTTGAGCCTGTAATAAAAGACGGAACGCTGAAAGTGAAAACGACACGGGGGAGCGCCATAGAGATTGAGTTTCAGTGTGCCTCAGACAAGGACGGCCCCTGCGTAATAAATGAACGGGGCATGTTTCTCACGAATACCTGGTATCCATCTCCTGAAGGACTCTTCACCCATCGGCTCAGTGCCCTCGTCCCCAAAGATTTTACGGCCCTTTCGGAGGCTGAAACGATCGTGGTAGACGAGAGAGCCGAGGGGAAGCTCTTCTCCTTTTTCTTTCCTCATCCTGTGAATGGCGTAAATTTTATCGCAGGCAGGTACGCCGTCAGGACAGACATCCATAACGGCATCGAATTGTATGCTTACTTTTTTCCCGAGGACATCGGTCTCGCTGATACCTACATCGAATACACAAAAAAGTATCTGTCGCTCTATGAGGGGATGATCGGCAAGTTCCCCTTCAAGAGGTTCTCCGTTGTCGAGAACTTCCTCCAGACAGGATATTCGATGCCGACATACACACTCCTCGGACAGGATGTTGTTCGACTTCCGTTTATCGTCAAGACTTCCCTCGGCCACGAAATACTCCATCAATGGTTCGGAAACCTTGTCTATATCGATTACGAAAAAGGCAACTGGGCTGAAGGGCTCACCACCTATCTCTCCGACCATCTCTACGAAGAACAGGAAGGCAGGGGATGGCAATACAGAAAACAGATCATGACCGATTACGATAGCTACGTCAGTCCGGAAGAGGAGATCACCCTCAGGGACTTCAGGACGAGAACGGACTTTGCATCGCGGGCCGTCGGCTATGGAAAAGGAGCCATGGTCTTCCACATGCTCAGGGGACTCGTCGGAGAGGATCTCTTTTACCGGTCATTGAGGGAGCTTGTCGAGACGAAACAATTCCAGGAGGCCTCCTGGGGAGACATAGAGACTGCCTTTGAGAAGATCGCCGGCATGGAGCTCGGCTGGTTTTTCAAGCAATGGGTTGACGGAAAGGGATCACCGCTCTTCGAGGTCATGGATACGACAAGAGGCCCGAAGGGCCTTCACTCCCTCGTCTCCTTCGACATCATCCAGAAAGGGCAGAAGTACTCCCTTGACGTCCCCGTCTCAGTCAAGGCAGAGAGGGGAGAGACGGGACAGATCCTGAAGGTCAGGGACACAAGACAGAGTTTTGAAATCTCTGTTGACGGGAATCCCGAGAGACTGGCAATCGATGAGAATTATGACCTCTTCAGGAGCCTCTCGAAAGACGAGACTCCTCCAGTCATCGCAAAGATCCTCAGTGAACAAGAAGGGCTCCTTGCGCTCCCCGTTGAGGGAAAGGATGATCTCTACAGAGGAGCTGTGGAATTCTTCAAGGGAAGAGGCTATGCGGCAAAAAGGTTGAAGGAGATCAAGGATGAGGACATAAAGACAGCTTCCGTCGTTGTCCTCGATCACGAGAATCCTCTTCTCAAACGGTTGTTCGGAAAAACAGACGCTCCTTCCAACGGACTGTCGATCACTGTCCGAAAGAACCCTCTTAACACCTCCAAGGTGATCGCGATCGTCGACACCGATTCCCGTGATGAAGTCGAGGCCTCGCTGGGGAAGATCACTCACTTTGGGAAATACAGCCTGCTCCTCTTTAGAGAAGGGAGGAACAGTGAAAAGAAGATCGCAGAGAGTGACAGGGGCTGGAGTATTCCGCTGAAGGAGAACGTTACCGGCTTTCAGGTCGCAACGGCGTTGACCCTCAATGACATTATCGAGAAGGTCTCCGGAAAGAGGATCGTCTATGTCGGAGAAGAGCACGACAGGTATGAAGATCATATGGCAGAGCTTGAACTGATCAGGGGTCTTTTCAAAAAGAATCCAAGGATCGCCATCGGCATGGAGATGTTTCAGAGACCCTTCCAGAAGGCCCTCGATGACTATATCGAGGGGAGCATCGAAGAGCCTGAGTTCCTGAAGTCTTCAGAGTATTTCAAGCGGTGGGGGTTTGATTACAACCATTACAAGAACATCCTGAGGTTTGCGAGGGACGAGAAGATACCGGTGATAGCCCTGAATATCAGACAAGAGATCGTGAGCAAGGTGTCGAGGAGCGGGATAGATTCCCTCACTGAAGACGAGAAGAAGGAACTGCCCGATGCCATGGACATGACCGATGAGGCATACAGAGAGAGACTGAGGGCGATCTTTGAGAGGCATGAGGGCGCAGAAAGCAAGAACTTTGACAATTTTTACCAGTCCCAGGTGATCTGGGATGAGATCATGTCACAGTCCATCGATGACTATCTAAAGAAGAACCCTGACCGTCAGATCGTGGTCATTGCGGGCGGAGGACATCTTGCCTTCGGCTCCGGCATTCCCAGGAGGACCTTCAGGAGAAACGGCCTCGATTACGCATTAACTCTCAATGATACCTCGGGAGAGCCGGGGATCGCTGATTTTGTCCTCTTCCCGAAGAGCCTCGACATTGTTCATGCCCCCAAGCTCATGGCACTCCTGAAGGAGGAAGACACAAGGGTGAAGATCACGGCCTTCCCTGAAAAGAGCGTTTCTGAAAAGGCAGGGCTGAGGAGTGGTGATACCATCCTTTCCCTCGACGGGAAGAAGATCACCAGCGTCGATGACATCCAGATATTCCTTTTCTACAAGAAGACAGGAGAGACGATTAAGGTCAAAGTTCTGAGGAGACGATTCATCTTCGGCGAGCAGGAGCGGGAGTTTGACGTCACGCTCTGACATCACATTTTCCCTGACCAAATAGAGGCCTAAGCATTATTTATTGCCTTCAGAGTAGTCAGCAGGGAGAGGAGCTTCATAACCCTGCTGCTTATGCGTGACAATCGCAAGGGCAAGAGCGCCCTGTTCTCTTCCATGTGCAGCGTGAATTTCGATTGGGTCAACCTTATCGTCAGAACTTGACATTCGTTAGGAGTCAGATATACTTCTCTTGAAGGGAAGCAAGAGGGCTAATGATCCGGACCACCCTTGTAATACTCATGTGATTCTTTGAACAAGAGGTGCTCAATGCTTCTTTATCTCGTTCGCCACGGTGAAGCCGAGGAGGAGAAGGGGGATCCGGCAAGGCCTCTCTCTGAACAGGGAATCTCTGCCACGAAGGCAACTGCCTCCCACTTGTCCCGGATGAAGATAAGGGTAAATCAGATTCTCCACAGTAAGAAATTGAGGGCGAAACAGACAGCCGAAATAATCGCAGAACATCTTACCGCGGCAAGTTACAAAGAATTTACAGAAACCGATGGATTATCTCCGCTCGATGATCCTGGAACGTGGGATGACCGTCTGAAGTACCTGACGGACGACCTCATGCTCGTCGGACATATGCCGCATCTCGGGAAGCTTGCATCCCTGCTCCTCTGCGGAGATGGAGAAAAGGATATCGTTGCGTTCAGGCCGTCTTCTGTGCTCTGTCTCGAAAGAGACGAAAGATCACACTGGCGCCTGCAATGGATGATAACGCCGGATATGATTATGTAGTTGTTAGGGGTTAGTCTTACAGACAATGGCTGATTATCCCGCAACTCTTACGTGCGAATACTTCTCGCCTGGGAGATCTCGCCAATTCTACCCACTTCCGAAAGAAACCTCGATAGGTTTGTGCACTCTCACTGATTTCCTGTCCTTCCTGAATCTGAGATTGTCAGTCTTCCGACATTGGTGTGAGATTCTTTTGGAATTTTATGTCGAAGAGATTCTTTGAAGGTGAGATGTACACCTCTAAGACGCACCAATCAGGTTTTCGTTGACGCAAGGCTTTCGGCGAAACTCTGCATATTTCTCGTTCCCGCCCCCCGAATAATTCATCCACTTATCTTCGCTGCCGTCCTCCGCCAAGAACGCCTATTTTTTGTAAGTTAAAAAACTGTACCTGGCAAAATGAAGGAGGATTCGTCCAAAAGACATGGCTCTCTATGTCCTCTTCACAGGCAACGTAAAGTAGAACCGTGAACCCTTTCCCTTCTCCGATTCCACCCATATCCTTCCGCCATGCAGTTCGACGATTTTTTTGCATGTGGCCAGCCCTATTCCGCTGCCGGGCGTTCGTTTCATCCCCGGTATTCTCTTGAACATCTGAAATACCGCCCCAGCATATTCCGTTGGGATGCCGATCCCGTTATCACTTATACAAAAGGTATGTTCGTCTGCTTGCAATTCAACCGCTATATGGATCTCGGGGCGCATTTCTGAGCGGTATTTTATCGCATTACCGATAAGGTTCTGCAAGAGAAGAGATATAAGCACTGGGTCAACGAAGAGTTCCGGAAGCGAACCATGGGTGACAGAAGCTGATGATTTTTCGATCATGGAGTTGAGATTCTTAACGGCAATTTCCAGAATTTTTGTTATATCCGAATTCACAAAAGACGGCTGCCTGCCTACTCTGGAATACGAAAGAAGGCTCTGAACCATTTTTTGCAGACTCTCAGCATTGCCCATTGCATCAGAGAGAATCTCAATCGCCTCGTCGTTAACCCCTGTTTTCAATCGCTTAAGGCTGAGTTTGATAGCACTCGCAAGGGAGACAAGCGGCTCCTGAAGATCATGGGATGCAACTGAGGCGAATTGTTCGAGGTCTCTATTGCTCAGTTCAAGTTCGGATGATTTCCTTCTAAGATTATCCGCAGCTATCCTGCATTCCTCATAGAGCTCCGCATTTTCAAGGGAAAGGGAGATGGAGGTAGATATCTTGCGTGCTGAATCGATCTCAATGTCGTCGAAGATGCGGTCCGAAAAATTGAAGAATGCGAGCGCCCCCGCGACGGAACGGTCCACATAAAGAGGGAAAAACATCGCTGCATGAACACCGAACCTCTTTGCAGCCTGTGGATTAAGACGGTCATCTGTCTGGGCGTCGACCGATATGATCGGTATTCCGTCCTTTTCCAGGGAGCCAAAGGCCCTGAACTCTTTCCTCGGCAGTACGAAGTCCCTTAATTCATCGAGAAGTCCGTAGCTATATCTGACGACAAAACCTCTTTCTTCATATCGGCCTATCAGGGCCGCCTCGCCAATAGATTTGGCTGCCTCGCTGACGCAGCGGTTCATAATTTCTTCGATGTCCCGCGTCGACATAATAAGATCTGTAATCCTATTGCGAGCCTCGCTGAGTTCCTCTATTTTCTGAAGACGCAATTGAACATGTTTACGGTTTATCGCGAAATGCAGAACTCGACGGAGCACGTCTGCCGTGAAATGGCCCTTTACAACATAATCCTGCGCCCCCTGCTCGATTGCACTTTCCCCGCTCATATCGTCGTCAATGCCGGTCAGAACCACAACGGCTGAATGTATGGTCTTACCCAGGATACTCCGAAGGGTGTCAAGACCCGCGCTATCGGGAAGGTTAAGATCGACAAGTACGGCATCGAAAGAATCCGCATCCAGAAGAGAAGAGGCAACTGAAAGACTATTGGCGTTACTCAGTTGAATCTGACCATCGGCCTTTTTCAACATTATCCTGACGAGCTCGGCATCGGCGAGGCTATCCTCTATGAGAAGAACCTTCTTTGTTACCATATATCGCGCTCCTAATAGTATTATAAATTAATCGTGCGTCAGGGGTGAACAATCTTTCCGCCTGCGTGGCCCAGCACAATAACGATTGGTGTCAGAATCAGGAGCATCGTCAAATAGGCATATTTAAGCACCGTTTCCTCAACAAGAATAACCGGGTTTACTACCCGAAGCATTAATGCCGCCGTGACGACAATCGCCAATATTACGGTAAATATTATCTTTCTTCTAAAAATCGGAGTCATTTTCCCCTCGTAAGCAATCTTCCAGGAGAGAACCCCCGAAATTCCGGCAACCATCACAGCTAAGAACCCACCGACGAGCATATAAAATGAAGCCCTCTCAAAGGAGCTGTTTCCGCTGAAGAGATAAAGAAGCGAAAAAGCGGACACTGCAATGGAATAAGCGATAGCGAAATGGACTGTTATAGAATGTGGATGCAGCCGCTCGAGCACTGTTAGAAATCTTTGTGCAAAATATTCTTCTTTGATAAACTCTCCTACAGACGTCACTCTTGACAGCACCTCTTCACCATGAGGAGCGCTCTTGAATTCTTCGGTCAGATCTTTGCCAGGAGAGTGCAGCGCGCCGTGCAGCCCGTTCTTCCAAAGTTTGCTATCCGATACGTCAAAGACCTTTCCTTTGTATGCGATGTATGCGCGCCTGCCTTCCTGCCCGTCAAAACCCTTCAGTTGCTCTACGGTGATCTTTCTCCCTTCGCCTGCATGCCGTACCACCGCATACATTATTGCTCGTTCAAGGTTGTTGCGACCAATTTGACTTTTTACAAAATAGTCCTGGGCTCCTTTCCTAATGGCTCTGGTAGCCATTGATTCATTATTCAGACTTGCCATTATAATTATAGGGATGGATGTAGCCTCGGACTGCATTTTGGAAAAGGTAGTAAAGCCGACGCTGTCGGGAAGCATTAGGTCCAGAAGGATAACATCGATTTGCCCTTCTTTAATGCGTTTCAGCCCCTTTGCAAGAGTGTCTGCCAGCTCGACATCAAATATCCCCCGGTCCGTCTTTAGCAACATTTCAACGAGCATCGCATCGTCAGGATTGTCTTCTATGAGAAGGATTCTTATCTTTTCTTTTTCTTCCATCACATTACCAGTTAGTGCCCTTTGGGCCGATGATGACAGCTTTGCATCATACCAGTTCAATAAAAGGGAATCGTAAAATAGAACTGCGACCCCTTTCCGGGCTCTGATTCCACCCAGATCCTTCCCCCGTGACCCTCAACTATCTTCTTGCACATGGCAAGACCCAGGCCGGTGCCGGGATATTCCTCTTCGGTATGAAGGCGCTGGAACAATACAAATAGCCTGTCAAATTGCTTCCGGTCTATTCCTATGCCATTGTCTTTTACAGAGAAGATCCACTCACTTCCATGACGAACGGCAGATACGTGCACTTGCGGAGTGCCTTTAGAAAATTTGACTGCATTGCCAAGAAGGTTCTGGAGCAACAAAATCATTTGTGTTTGGTCCGCCATGACCCGGGGGAGGGGATCGTGAGTTATGATCGCCCTCTTTTCTTCAATGACAACCTGAAGGTTCTCCATCGCTTGAACAAGGATCGACTCAAAATCGAGGTCGACCGTCTCAATACTTTTTCCGACTTTGCAGAACGACAAAATGGCGTTCACCATTTGTTCCATCCGCACCGCGCCGCGTATGATGCGGTCCAGCATCTTCCCGGCGTCTTCGTCCATAATGCCCCTATAATCATTCGCCAGGATCTCGGAGAAGCTTTTTATCGATCGAAGGGGAGCCCGTATGTCGTGAGAAACGATATTAGCAAACTGTTCGAGATCCTTGTTAGAACTGGCCAGTTCCCCTGTCAAACGGGTCAGATGTTCCTCCATCATCTTGCGTTCGGTGATATCCCGGAGGGCAGCCAGAGAAGCATCTTCACCTTCCCATTCGGTTTCCGTTATCCGCATCTCTACTACTACCCGCTGTTTCCCTCTGAGCAAAATTTCTATTTCTGTCTTCTCATTGGCCAAGACTGGATATCCGAATTCCTCCCCCAGCAGATCGCCCGCCTTTCGTCCGAACATCTGCTCAGCTGTGGGATTCACAAAAAGAATGCGGCCTTTCTTGTCCATAATAAGGATACCATCGGCGCTTTTGTTGATGACATTACAAAAGAGCGCTTCAGAGGCCTTGAGCGCAGTCCTCAGCTCTTCCAGTTGGGCCCTTAATTTTTCCTCATCTTCTGCCATAAGGCTCCTCTTCCGCTTGCCGCCTGTTCACTCAGTCTTGAAGAGCTCATTCAAACGCTCGATTTCGTCGGCGCCGGCCTGGACCGGGTTTCCCGACAGTATGCCGGAAATTCCCCTGAAAGGTCTGCCGATATGCATGCCCTTGGCGTCAATCGTAAATTGACGGATCTCTTTCTCATGTTTCGATCCCCTCATCTTCAGCACTACCACTCCGCGCCTGATATCGCCGTATACTTCTACATAGCGAAGCAGAATTATGGTGTCGGTAATAGTCGATATGTGAGATTCAGTTATCGATGTACCCCCCAGAAGAGTGGGTGCGGTAACTGTGAAGAGACCTGCGATCTCCCTATGTTTAACAAAGGAAGTCAGCCCTACGATGAATTCCCTGTACCCCTTTACAGTTGCCACACGCTCAAGAGCCGATAGGCTGTCGACTGCAAGCCGATTAGGCCGAAACTCCTCTATAGCATCCTTGATCTCGATAAGGTGCTCCTCAAGACTGGCTATTTCAGGGTAAGAACAGATGATCTTAAGTTGACCAGCCTCCTCCATACCTACGAAGTCCTCGCTCCATCCGCGTGCGTTTCGGATAAGCTGCTCGCGGCTTTCCTCAAAGGCAAGCATGAGGCATTTCTCTCCCTGTGATGCACCGCCTGCCAGGAATTTGGTGGCTAATAAGGTCTTGCCGGTTCCGGTAGCCCCTGAGACGAGGATTACAGAATCCCTGAAAAAACCGCCGCCGCACATACCGTCCAGCTCCTCATTTCCGGAGAAGACTCGCTGATCCGAAGATTTCTGGGTGAGTTCGATGGCCGAAAGCGGCAATACCACAACGCCCTCACCGGAAGAAACTGTGAATGGCCATTCACCTTTTTGGTGGTATGCCCCGCGGAACTTAAGGATCTCTATCGTCCGCCGCCGTTTCTCCTCATCAAGAGCGTTTCGCAGGATAATAACGTTATCCGCCACGAACTCTTCAACACCGATGCGAGAGATTTCTCCATACTCCTCGATCCTCTCCACCGTAAGGAGTGCCGTCACCCCCATTTCCTTTAGGGCAGCGACAATCCGGAAGAGCTCGCGCCGGACAACGCCCTGATTGCTGAAACGTGTAAAAATGGCGCCTACAGAGTCCATGGACAATCTCGTCGCCCCTGTTTTTTTTACAGCATACTCGACACGGGCCAGCAGCGCTCCGAAGTCGTATTCGCCAACAACCGTCGCCTCCTGGTTCGGTTCGGGCGAGGCGTCGACAAAGGCCCACTTGCCTTCCTTTTCCCATGATTTGATGTCCCAGCCGAATCCTTTCACATTGCTCCGGATATCCTCTTTAGGTTCCTCGAAGGTGACGAAAACGCCATTTTCATCAATACGGATCCCAGCCGCCAAAAACTGGGCCGCGAATACCGTCTTTGCGCTGCCGGATGACCCAGCAAGCAGGGTTGTCCTCCCTTTTGGAAGGCCCCCGGCGGCTATCAGGTCAAAACCCGGGATATGTGTTGCAAGCTTCTCGATGTCCTGATGTCCTTCCATCTATTTATCCTCCTGTTGTAGGCATATGTTTATAGGTCCTTCAGGTCCATCCCGATAAGTACCTTTTCCTTTTCTGAAAGATCACCGATGAGTCTCCTCATAGGAGGAGGCAATTTTTTGATCAGGGTCGGCGTTGCCAGAATCTTGTCATCTTCAGCCAGTTGCGGGTTCTCAAGGACATCGATGACACTCAACTCGTATTCGCCACGCAGTTCCATTTCACAAATAGAATGCAGGTTGACGATGCACTGCTCCGACCTTTGAGTCCTGCCAGCAATATAGAGCTTAAGATGATATCTATGTGGCATTTTCTTCTCCTTTAGGCAGCCCGATCTTATTTTGAGTCTTCACCTCCCCGCCTCCGAATGCCCGATTTCGGTAATAAGTCGTTACACGACCGAGAAGTTCAATTAGGAGGAAGTGTCCCTCTTCAATATAGCCTCTCATCCGAGCCGGGGAAGCGTTCCTGCCTTTATTCTTCAATACCGCACTATGAAGATCTACCACATCGCGCGCGGTCGCCTTAAGAAAACCCAGTCGGTTTCCAAGATCATCGATCGCATTTGAAAGATTCCCTTCGATTTTGAAAATCCGTCGCTCAATAGATTCCTCCATAATCCTGCCATACCCTTCGACCATGTCCTCAAAAACGGCAGGGGCGGAGTCTCTAAGAGGCATCACTCCCATCATGCGCGCCGTCACCGAGGCTGCCGGAGGCTGCGAAATCTCTTCGAAAGCACGGAGCGTCGTCTCAAGTTCAGCGATCCTTCGTTCCATAAGCTGGGCCCTCGCTTCCTCCAACAGTTTGCGTTCGGTAATGTCGCTTATAGATGCCATAACCATCAGGTCAGCCCCTTCTCCTGCGTGGCTTAGAGAAATTTCGACTGGAAATTCGCTGCCGTCCTTTTTCCTCGCTGAAAGATCGAGCCCCAGCCCTATAGGACGGTTACGGGGATTGGTCAGATACCCGTTTCTGCGAGCTACATGGATCTCGCGCACCCGGTCCGGCACCAGGACTTCCACTACCTTACCGATCAACTCTTCTGACCGATAGCCGAAGAGATCCAATGTCCTATTATTTGCAAAGACAATCCGTCCCTGTCTGTTCACGATAATGATGCACTCTGCCGCAGACTGCAGAAGTATGCGCAATATGGAATCAGATTTTTCCATGCGTCTGTTACACCGGCGTAGATCTGATCATGCCGGCTCCTCTCGCTTTAATGGAGGCTGAAGTGGCAACCCGAGGTAAGAGAAAACTTTTTCAGTTTCGGAGAAATCGCCGACTATACGTCTGGCCGGGGGAGGAGAAATAAGGATAAGTGTAGGAGTCGCAAGAATTTTATCTTCTTCGGCCGCCTGGGGTTGATCCACCACGTCGCAGACACTGAACTCATAATCAGCAGCCGGAAGGGCGTCAAGTATGCGGCTTAGATTGGCAACTGCACGCTCAGTTCGCGGAGTCCTCCCCGAAATGTAAAGTTTAAGTATAATTCTTGCCATTATTCATCTCCATGATATGAATCCCATCAACAATATGAACAATCCCGCAGCGAGTAATTACCGCTTCCGACTTGGCATCATGTCTCCTTTATGATCTATTTTAATATATCAAGACATTGCTGTCCAAGATAACTGTGGCCTATATAAGACCTCTTTGAAACATACGACTTTTTAGACGGATTTTGACGATCTGAAAATGAGGTTCTCTCATCTGTGCTGTCCAAATCACGCGAAAAAGAACCTCATCTGGTCGGGATCGTAAGTCACTGGTAATGTTTCAAAGGGACTGTCCAGCCAAGCCCACAAATTCCGATGGGTGAAGAGATTCATCCGCACCGGAGAGACCAAGTTCGATAACGACCAGTTGTATTGTGATTTCAATTGAAGATATTTCAAGATGAGCATTGCTATCAGTGCTGTCCAAATCTGTATCTTCACCGCATTGGCGCTTGTTCCCACAAACGTCTTGATCTTGAGGTTTTGTTTCAGTGCCTTGAAAAACAACTCCACCTGCCACCGGTCTTTATATACTGCGCTGACCGTAGAGGCACCAAGCTGCAGATGATTCGTCAGAAACGCAAACACCCTGTCAGCTTCAGGATCATACACATCCACTCGACGCAAAAGATACGGACACTTTTCCTCTGCCTTTACTCCTGTCAGACGGATAATCTCATCTTTAAGAATATGACGGTTTTGAGGAACTTCTCTGGTCTCGACGACGTCATACACGGCGTTGTCTTTCATTCTGGTTACAAAGTATATTCCCTGGGCCGTCCATTTGCCGAAGAGGACGTAATCGTTATATCCCCGGTCATCCACCACTATGGTTCCGGGATCGAATTGAATCGTATGAGCAACCCTTACATCGGAAATCTTCCCTTCGGTAATTACGGCAAAAGAGGGTAAGTAACCATCGTGATCGAGCACAAGATGAAGCTTCACCGCTCCTTTTCTCCTGCGAAACTTCGCCCAATCATAGAGACTCAAGCACAAGTCAATGGGGGAGGAATCAAGACTCATCAGCTTGTTTTTGAACCGAAACTTCTTCTTCCCCGTCACGGCTCCTTTGCACCGACCGAGGAGGGCCAAGAACAGATCCTGGTACATTTCCCACGGACGGTGCGCATTGGCATACGCAAGCGTTGTCCGTTTCGGAGCTTCGATGCCCAAATGCTTCAGCTTTCCTTCACAGCTCATCAGGCCGTTAACGATCTCCCTCAGCGATTGAGCCTTCCCCAACTGACAAAACAGCATACTCACAAACTGCCCCCAACTGCTGAATCCCTTCGCATGCCGCTCCGCCTGATGCTTCTTTGCCACCAACTGAAACTCCTTCCGCGGAAACCATTGCAACAATTGGCTGAATATGCTACAAAATACACTCATGTTGAGCCCTCCTTTGGTTTTTTGTTCTTCCCAGAACTGTTATACCAAATCAGGGCTCAACTCATAAATCTATTTTGGCCAAGAGTGATACACGGTAGGTGTTTTCCCCAATCATGGGTTGATATTGGCACATTTTGTTTCCATAAAAAAGAAAAAGGTTGGTTTAAATCGAGCTGTATTGTTTAATCAGTTTGGGTATTTTGTGTTATTACGGACAAAAGGCGGTTTGGGTAAAATATGGGAAAATCCACAAAGGTCTTGAAAGAGGCTGGCTCCACAGTTCCACATGTACTCCGCAAACGTGCATGCCTCCGAAAAGTGAAGGGTATTATCGGAAATCTTGCTCCCGTCAAAAGATTGCCAGAGTCGACTTGTCGGTGTTAACGACAGCGGATAGCAGAAGAAGAAACGTTGCTTTCCCAAAGAAACTTGACAGGACTTTGCAAAGACTGCAATCTGTCAGCGATTGAACGACACGCATGTGTCAATCGAAAATCATCCGTCTGTCTTCGCTGTCGACACCATCCCCTGTGAGACCGTCTTTAATATACTGAATTATTACCCTTCGATCTCTCTTACTGGAACGTCTTCAAATTATATTCTGCGATCGCATTTGCGACGGAACAGCGCATGTACCATTATTTGGCCGTCAAATTGACATACTTTGCGCTATAGATGCCGTCTATCTTCTGTAGTTGCTTCAAAACACTATCGTTGACGGGTTCATCAACATTCAGAATCATTACGGATTCACCGCCTATCTGCGCACGATCTTTTCTTCCTACCTGCATCATAGATATATTAATATTTTCCTTGCTCAGTACCGCTGCAACCTGCGCAACCATACCCGGTTTGTCTTTATGCGGCAAAACGAGCATATGCTCTGCAGGCTCGATACTCGTGTGATATCCGTTCAATCTCAGAATCCTCGGAATGTCCTTCTCAAGCATGGTCCCTGCAGTTTTATTCGCTTCCTTATCAGTAGTCAGAACCACTTTCAAGAGGCTTACATAGCTTTCTGAATCAGTCGACGTCGATTTCTTAATGCCTATCCCCCTTCTCTCCGCTGACCTGAGGGCGTTCACATAATTCACTCCCTCACTGCTGCAACAGAGTATCCCCTTCGTGACCGCCACTGCCAGGGGAGCGAGGTCGAATTGAGCGAGGTCGCCGCACGCAACAACTTCCACTTCCCGTGCTGTGCCGTTCGTAATTTGCCTCACGAGAGCTCCGAGGTTTTCAGCGAGGGCCATATAGTGCTTCACGGGCTCGAGTGTCTCAGGTCTGAACGCCGGGATATTCACGGCGCTTCTCGCGGGCACCCCCAGAAAGAAATCGCGAATTTGCTCGGCGACATCAACAGCGACGTTGATCTGTGCCTCTTCTGTGCTTGCCCCCAGGTGCGGGGTAAGAACAACTTTACTGCCAAGGCTCAAAAGCGGGGAATCCTCGACAGGTTCTTTGTCAAAAACGTCTATAGCAGCCATTTCAACCCAGCCCTTTTGTATCGCTTCAGCAAGATCGGCCTCGTTTATTATTCCGCCTCTGGCACAATTGATTATCTTCACGCCTTTCTTCATTTTCAGAATCGAGTCTCTATTAATCAGGTTGAGGGTGTCCTTGTTTTTCGGGATATGGAGGGTAATGAAATCCGCCAACTTCCACACCTCATCAAGTGACGCAGCATAGTTTACGCCCTGTTCTTCTATCCGATCTCTGCCGACAAAGGGATCATACACGAACACTTTCATACCCATCGCCTTCACGATCGATGCCACTCTGCTTCCCACCTTGCCAAACCCGATAACGCCTACATTCTTGTTAAATACCTCCTTGCCTCTCAGCCTCGACCTTTCCCATTTGCCTTCCTTCATGGAACTATCGGCAGAGGGGATATGTCTCACCATGGAGAGCATTAAGGCTATGGTGTGTTCCGAGGCTGCTACTGTATTGCCTTCAGGAGAGTTGGTCACAACGATCCCTTTTTCTGTGGCAGCTTCGATATCGACATTATCCACACCGACACCCGCCCTGCCGATGATCTTCAGTCTGTCTGTAACAGAAAGTACATCCTTCGTGATTTTCGAAGAGCTTCTGATCATGAGAGCATCGTAATCTTTGATGACTGCCTTCAGCTCCTCAGCGGACAGAAGAGGTCTATAGTCAACCTCACTCACGTCCTGTAAAATTGTCACCGCCATCTCTTCAATCTGATCGGTAACTAACACTTTATACCCCATACTCGTCAAGCCCCCTCTATAATTGTTTCACCGTTAAACCTTTCACGAGGTTTCTCAAGATTGCTCTCTTCATTATCGCAGAAAATTGAGATCGTGCAAGATGAGGAGCATCAAGAGGTCGAGCGAAATCTCTGGTGGAATCCGGACATTGCGGCAGAGTCCGCCACCGAAACACCCTTTCGGATGACTATGAAGCCACCGGGGATTGACAGCTGTTCTTTTTCTGCGATACTGAAATCAGGACCAACGGCATAAGGCGAAAGGAGAAAGACGAAGACCGAAAAATGCACAGGGGCTGCAAGGCTCGAATGTTGTCCTCTCTGCATCAGGTTTCGCAGTCTGTTGACCAAAGGTTCGAAAGGAGGAGCGGTCATATGGAATTTCTCTGGTTTATCCTGATTGGTTTGGCTGCCGGATGGTTAGCGGGACAATTGATGAGGGGCGGCGGGTTTGGCGTCATCGGAGACATCATTGTCGGGGTAATCGGTGCGCTCCTCGGTGGTTTTCTTTTTCGTACTCTGGGCATTTTCCCCGGAGGCGGGCTGCTCGGCAGTTTGATCGTTGCGACCATCGGCGCCGTGATTTTGTTGTTTCTGTTGCGTCTGATCAAGAAGGCTTAGGCCGTCTTTTTCGAGTCCTTGCTATGATTCGGGCAAGAGGTTCGCAGCAGGACCTTGCCCGAACCGTTCTCGTTAATGTGCCCTGAATCGATAATAGAAGCCGTACTCGTGCGGGTAGCCAGGTGGTCATTGATAGGGATCGCGGGAAAGGTGGTGCGGCACGGGAGGAGGCTGTGACTTTTGCTTGCCAGAACGTGGGAGAAGTTGAATGTATATCATCAGACGCGTAAACGATGTATGGTCTTTGCGTAACCGCCCACTGCGAGACTTGAATTTGGCTTCTTGAGAGGAGAGGTTTGTCCTGGAAAGGGGTTTTCGAGAGGCAAATCACACCTTGCGTGATAAAGGGATCGACGAAGGGGTCCGAATGCGCTTTTTAAAGATTGCGCCGGTTTAAAAAGCGCATTCGTAGGCCTCAGATGGAGGATATGCCAAATTCTATCGCCGGATTTGGGCAGTGTCCTCCACGTAGCATTTGTCTCCGTGAATCGGCTATAATGCCTTCACTCATTTGTGAGTCTGGGGACCTCATGGCACCATTGCGATGTGGCTTCGAGAATATCCGTCAATCCATAAGAACTCATTCAGGGAGGGGACATGCAACAGGTTGTGGCAATCGTAAATCATAAGGGCGGCGTTGGGAAGACTACCTCGACGGTGAACATCGCTGCTTGCTGGGGTGAGATCGGGAAAAGGGTCCTTGTCATTGATCTCGACCCCCAAGGAAGCGCAACGGTATCCTTCGGAATCACAGACGACGGGACCGCACTCCTTAATGCCTTGCAGCAGACAGCAGCCTTGCCCGTTGTGTCAACCAAGGCGCAGGGCGTAGACCTCGTACCGGCAGGGCATAGGCTTGCGGAAGCGAGACAGAGATTTGTTGGAACTGCCGCCAGCGAACTCTTGATGAGGTGCCTCAGATACACCGAGGGAGAATGGGACTTTGTCATCGCCGACTGCCCCCCCAGTTTAGGCATCTTCACAATGAACGCCTTAAAGGCGAGCGCTCATGTCCTCATCCCTGTGGAGGCAAATCATCTTTCCTACCTCGGGTTGACCCAGATGATGCAAGCCGTAAATTCGTTCCGCTCGGATAATCCTGTCCTCACCGTCCGTGCGATAATACCGTGCAGAGCCCAAGCACGCCGGCGCATACACGAAGAGTTCCTTGCGATGATGGAAAAAGTTCTTCCGGGTGGAATTAGCCCCTCCGTCCGCGAGAACGTCTCCCTCGCCGAGGCGCCGGGCAGAGGGCTGCCCGTTGTGCTCTATTTTCCGAACTCCAATGGGGCCTATGATTACCGGCGGGTCGCTCAATGGCTTTTGGAGCGGATTCCAAACTAAGTGCCCTGCATCGGGAGGCTTGCTTCTGACTCAGGTTGGCATTCAGCGGGAAACGAGGGAAATGGCAGAAGGCATACAGACGTTACGGCACAGTCCGCAGCCAAAACATTTTTTCGGATCAATGCGAGCCACGGTCCTGCCGCTTTCCCGTACGCTCCCTATGGCATCGAACTGACAGCGCGTCTCACAGAGACCGCACCCTTCGCAGAGCCCTTCGTTGACGGTCGCCGCATACTCTCCTCTTGCCATGATCTCCACGCCAATGCCCGACCTCGTCCTCAGCGCAATGCAATCCTGGGCCGAACAATTGCAAACAACGCCGATAAAGGGCGTAACCATGGTCCAGATCGTATGGATCGTCCCGCTCTCTTCGAGCCCGGCCATCTGCTTCACAGCCTCTTCCCGGTCCAGTGATTCAAGACCCTCTGCCGGCGCCTTGCCGAAATAACCCATGTCGATATTGTCGTACCAGGCATTGGGGCCGTAACTGATCCCGTAGCAGCACCTCTCTTCTTTCTTTTCCATAGTCCAGCGACAGGCGCATGGCATGCGGACTACTGTCTCTGCCTTCATGACGAGATCGCGGACATCTTCGATCGGAAGGACCTGGCCGAAATGTTCTCTCTTGGCCCTGCTCACCATGCCTTCTCTCAGCGAATCCTTCAGACGGCCTTTTTTCCTGTAAAGGGCTTCGAGACGTCCGAGCGTATTGAATCCATCCTGGATGGTGGTCTCAAGAAATTCTTCGATGTACTTCCGTCGTCTGAGATCGGAGACAAGGTCATCGGCATAATTGGCAGCGTTCTTATACCAGATCTTTCCGTCCCCATGTTTCGTGCAGAATTCACACACCCCTGCTATCTCCCTTGCTCACGCGTAGAGGTCAACAAGCCTCGATTTGAACCGCAGTTCACTCTCCTGCACCCGCTGGTATGCATTTATCGCCTCCTCCGCTGCTGAGGAGGTTCTTACTCTCTCTATCAGGATCTGCGTCGTTCTTCGCTCAGAGGCTGCGTCCCAAAATGCGACTCCTCTTCGGAAGGGACTCTCATTTTCCGTGGCTTGAGGGAAAGTGTCTGCCTTCTTATAACCGACAATCCCGTCCTGGTCGATCCTCGAAAGCTGGAGGGCATCATGGTTTGCTCTGACGTAAGGCGTTACGGGGTAATTGATTGTTATGAGTTCTGTATGCATCGCGCCGGATTCTCTTTATTATACTCGTTATAACTGGTTCCCTTCCAGCTCACGTAATTGACAAAAGGGCTTTTCCTGGTGTTTAATAAGACTTCTCGTCCGGGCGGATAGCTCAGCTGGGAGAGCAATGCCCTTACAAGGCATGGGTCACAGGTTCGATCCCTGTTCCGCCTACCATCAGGAATCAAGAGGCTTGCCATTCTATGGCTGCCTCTTTTTTTGTTCCTGAAGGATCGTCGCTGGAGGACGCCCGTTCACGGAACTCCCGGATATTCGCCACCATCTGTTCTCGTGTCTCTGCCCGGAATGCCTTGTCCCTGAGCGGCTTCATGTCTGAGATGCCTTTTGTGTACCAGGCAAAGAATTTGCGGAAGAGTATCGTACCGACCCTCTCTCCGTAGAAGTCCGTACACAGGTCGAGATGTCTTACCATGGTCTCGGCGATCTCCCCGATGTCAGGCCTTTCCGGCGCCACGCGCCGCTCAAGATATTCCTCTGTTTCTCTAAAGATCCACGGGTTGCCGAGTGCTCCCCGGGCTATGGCCACGCCGTCACAGGCTGTTTCCCTGAACATCCTCTCAACGAGGAGAGGCGAAAAAGCGTCCCCGCTCGCTATGACGGGTATCTTCAGGGCCTCCTTTACCTCTCTGATTACCCCGTAATCCACCCTCCCGCTGTATCTCTGGGACCTCGTCCTGCCATGGATGAAGAGGGCGCTGATCCCCGCATCCTGGGCATAAAGCGCGACGTCCCTCGCATTGATCGATGTCTCATCCCAGCCTGTCCGTATCTTGACTGTTACAGGCGCATCAGAATTGTCAACAATAACCTTCAGCAAATCCCTCAATCTGGCCGGATCTTTCAGGAGGCCAGCGCCCTTCCCCTTTCCCGTCACTTTGCTCGCCGGGCAGGCGGCATTAAAATCTATCATATCGAAGCGGTACGTCCTGACAATATCGAGTGCTCTCTTAATAACATCAGGGGCGTTCCCCAAGAGTTGTATTCCGAGAGGTCTGTCCGAAGGTGCCGTGGCAAGCATCCTCTCTGTGTTTCTGTTCCGATAGACAAGGGCACGGGCGCTTATCATTTCAACAAATGCTAAACCGCAGCCGAAAGAACGACTTATGAGTCGGAAGGGAAGGTCCGTTATCCCCGCCATCGGCGCAAGGATGAGGGGGGAGACTGCAAGACTCCCTAACTTAACCGGCAGGGCCATCTTTAGATATCCCTATTATCGAAAACATTCTCTTCGATATCAGTCTCACTTTTTCCCACGGGAGAAGGTATTCTTCCTCTCCCCCCTTGTAGTATATAATTTCCTGTTTCCCTTTGAGAACCATCACCAACAAGGTCAAATATGAAGTGAAGGTCGGCAAGAATGTGCCCTGCCGGAGAAAAATCCCGAATGAAATGTAAGCCTTTTCTGGTATACTAATGAAGAAGATATTACAGAAGCACTGAACCCGCAAAGGTCAGAAGCGAAATGGAAAGATTTATTCTCCTTTTCGTTGGGAGTTTCTTCATATTGGACGGCAGTCACCGTGCGGGGGTTCGAGGCGGGGGGACATGGTGAGGAAAAACCGAGGAGGACCCTATGAAGACATGCAGAGATTGTGTATATTTCCTGGCTCACAGAGTCACCGGGTATAATTGCGGTTATCTCCTCAAAAGAGTGGCAAGCTGCAATGTCGTCTGCGGACATTTCAACCATACCGAATCGTACCGGACAATTGCGAGCAGTGAGGAGTTCACCTTTCATGAAGAAGAGCGCTTCCTGTCCGGAGGTGAGGGGTATTCGGAGAGAATAGGCCGGATTTCAGGAGCCCCTTTTCAGCCCGATGTTTCCTCAGCCAGCCCCCCGGGCCTTCGGTGCAGGATTAGAGAATTGATCGGCCGATATCGGGATAAGAACCGCAAAAGGTATTTTTGGCTCAAAGACCTGTTTGAAGGGCGTAAAAGGGATAGCGAAACACGTCGCAGGAGGGAAAGGCGGAATCATTGATTCCTGCATAACGAGGGGTCTTCGTACCTTTCCCCCAATCTGTCATTCCCACCGTCAGGAGTCCTATCTGCCGAGAAGTATCGACCCCTTTGTGAAGAACGTGCCGGCAATTGATGCGGTCATAAGGCAGGCGAGCGTTGCCGCAAGAAGGGCCCTGAATCCGACATTCGAAATGTCTTTCGTCCTCTTCGGGACAAGAGCTGCGGTGCCACCCACAAAAATCGCGAGAGAGGCAAAATGGGCAAAACCGTTGAGGGCATAGGCGGCGAGGACCGCTGAGCGCTCGTATCTCAGACCGCCGGAAGAGAGGAGCGCGGCAAGGTCCTGATAGGACTTCACTTCCGTCAGCACGGCCCTCTCGCCAATGAGTTTTGATACCTCGAAAGCGTCCGGAGACGGAACGCCTATGGCGAGGACGAAGGGATAAAAGAGATACCCCAGGAGACCCTTTAAGGACCAGTCGACCTGAAGGCCGGTCAGGCTGTTCAGTCTGAGGCCGATTCCGGAGAGCAGAGAATCGACCAATGCCACAAGGCCAAGGAATGCCAGAAGAAGGGCCATGATCCCCGTCACCATCTTCACCCCTTCGCCTGCACCGTTGATAATCGCCTCCATGGCAGATGATTCCTTTTCATAGTGAGGCTCTATGTTGAGCCCAAGAGTTTCGGGTCTTTCGGTCTCGGGCATAATGATCTTCGACATCACGATCGCCCCTATGGCCGAGAGGATAGAAGACGAGACGAGATGGCCTGCTATCGCCGGGAAAGGCCCCTGAAGAAGGAAGACGTACAGGGCCAGGACACTCGATGCTGTTGTGGACATCCCTGCCGCAAGTATGGTGCAGAACTCAGACCGCGTCATCCTCCCGAGGTAGGGGAGTATGGTCATGTTGGCTTCGACGCCCACAAAGATATTGCTCGACACGCTGAGAGACTCGGCCCCGCTGATTCCCATCAGTCTTGAGAAGACCTTCGAAAAGACCTTGATAATCCTCGGCATCACGCCCACGTTGTAGAGTAATGTCATGAGACTCGCAAAGAATATGATCGCCGGCAGGGCCTGGAAGGCAAGGAAAAAACCGAGGGACTCCTCTCCCATCTCGTTCTTCGTCCCCGGGGGAAGAGCGAGCCTGCCAAAGAGGAACCTCGTGCCTGCCGTTGCATTGTCGAGGACCCTCACCACCGCATCATTCACCAAAAGGAAAAGCCGTGAGCCGGCCGGTATGACGAATATGAAGAGTGCGAAGATGAGTTGAAGGAGCGTCCCCCAGATGATGACCCTCCAGTGTATCACCTTCCTGTTCTGAGAGAGCATCCAGGCAAGAGCCATGAGAACAAATATCCCGCCAAAGCTCACGAAGTTGTACACTCTTTGCAGCTCCCTTAGCCCAAATTCTTGATCCGTCTTCTCTTCGGCGTCGACATCCGCTTCTTAGCAAGAGCATAGCCCTTGGTGATTATTCCGACCACACAGTCCTCATAACGATCCGTCCTGAAGAGGCGTTTACGGTCCGCATGAGCGGACAGGCCAATAACCCCGACTCTTGCCTACAAACCGGACATCGACCCAGAAGTTTATAGGCCTGCTACACCCGGCGCTTGAATATACATAAATCCCGTCTCATTTTCAAGCAAGAGATGGCCCCTTAAGGGACGCCCGGGAGTATGACGCACCGGACGGGTATCTTGACTTACCCGGCAGATCTGCATATTATGGTAGAGGATGATTTTGAAGAAGAACAGCAGCCCTGAATCCGGGAAAGACCCCCTCTCATCGGTAGAAACTCCTCACGCCCCCTCCGATATGATGAAAGCCCTCATGGAGAGCATCCCCGATGCCATCTATTTCAAAGACCTCCAGGGCAATTTTGTCTTCGTCAGCAATGCATGTGCTGCCTATGCGAATGTCCCCGCCAGCGATATGATCGGCAAGAGGGAGACAGACTTCTTGTCCCCTGACCAGACCGAAGAGCTTCTTCTAGAGGAAAAGAAGATCATCGAAACGGGAGAACCTCTCAAGGATAAGATTGAACGAAAAGTCTCTCCCCAGGGCTCGGAAATCTGGTTTTCGGTCACCAAAGCTCCCTGGACAAATAGTCAGGGAGAGGTAATTGGCATTATCGGCATATACCGGGAGGTCACGGAAAGGATCGAAAAGGAACGACATGTTCTCGACATGCTCAGCATCGCCACCCATGATATCAGGGGCCCTCTCATTGCAATCGCAAGTACCGTGAAACTCCTCATTCGAGGCGCCTTTGGTATGATCGACGAAAGCGTTAAAGTCACCCTTTCCGATATCTCATCCAGACTAAATCACCTTGAGAAGATTCTCAGTGAATACCTCTGTAAGTCCTCTCTCATGAACGTGAAAAAAACGGACAGGGAGTACTTTGATCTCCGCCAGGACATCATCGATCCGATCCTTGATGAATATTCATCCGAAATAGAAGAAAACAGGATCCAGATAGACAATCGCCTCGGAGCAATCCCGGGCAACAGGATTATCATAAAGGCAAATGCCCATTGGATCAGGATTGTCTACAGGAACATTATTCGCAACGCGATTAAATACGCTGCTTCGGGATACATCGCCTTCGGTTTCGAAGACAAGGGTGACCACTACAGACTGAATGTCTTTAACAGCGGCCCGCCCATTCCGGAAGAGAATCGGACGAAGATATTTGAACAGTATGAGAGTAAGGACAGCACGGGCCTTGGCCTTGCGATCAGCCGGAATCTTATTCTCAAACATGGCGGAGACATGTGGCATGAGAATACCTGGGACAACCATCCTAATTTCATCTTCACCATTCCGAAATGACCTTGTTGTTGCAAGCAAGGGAAGGCACGGATCGAAACCCGGAAGACAGAACCAGACAAGAACGCATTGACGAGGCATAATGGCAGAGGACATGCACAGTGATTTGAGAGGGGCACTCGGAGCATCCTGGGGACTGACCGGGGTCTTTTTGCTCCTCGGCAGTGCCGTGTATCGGCTTTCCGTCATCGCAGCCGCCGCCTTTTCCTTCGAGCTCCTTTGGTACCATTGGTCGACCATGGTGCTCTTTGCCCTGTTCATGGCTTACGCCGAGGGCTACCGGGGATTCCAGCAGAGATTTTCTCCCCGGGTCGCCGCAAGAGCACGATATCTCAAGAACCACCCCAGGCTTTCCCATATCGTATTCGCACCCTTCTTTTGCATGGGCTTTTTCCATGCGACAAGGAGGAGAAGGATCACATCATTTTCAGTGACGACGGCTATTATTATTTTGATTGTGCTTGTTCGCCTTTTACCCCAGCCCTGGCGGGGCATCATCGATCTGGGGGTAGTCATCGGTCTGCTATGGGGTCTCATCTCTCTCGCAATATTCAGCTTTCTGGCCTTCACTTCGGACAGCTTTGATTATTCACCGGAAGTTCCCGAAGAGGGAAGAGGATGAACAATTCGACAGGAAGAAAGGAGAGGCGATCAGCCCCTGACAGAAGGCTGAAACCCTCGACGTTAAGCAAGCATTCTCTCCGCAACGGCCAGAGAAAAGCGGTCAGGAGAAAGTCCGATAGGAGAAGGCATATGTACGTGGACGTGTACGGCACCCGCCTCTGGATAACGCTTCTCTTGCTCATGGTCCTCAGTCTGACGGACGGTTACCTGACACTTCTCTTGATAGACAATGGCTTGGTGTATGAGGCAAATCCCATTATGGCCGCCTATGCAGATTTCGGCAGCCTATCCTTTATTGCGATGAAGACCCTGATGACCACGGCATCGATCCTTCTCTTATGCCTTTTTCATAGCTTCCCTGCTGCAAGGATTTCTCTGTTTCTTTCTATCGTGATGTACACTCTCGTCATCGCCTTTGAGCTTCAGATTCTCTACAGACACTCTCTCTCATGGTGAGAAGCTATCCTTTTTGTCTGTTGCGGACCCGGATCGTGGAGGCCGTTGCCGATCTGTATGAGGCGCGGGGTCAAAAGAAGAGCTGAAACATGAGGAAGGTCAAGGACGCTCCTATGATGCCTCCAAGGACAACTTCCCAGACCGTATGAATTCCAAGGCTGACCCTGCTCGCTGCCACGGCAGAGGCGAGGAAGAAGGCGATGAGGGAAACGGCCGTACTCGTTGTTAAATAGATGACCACGATCCATGCCGAAAAGGCGAGAGCGGCGTGGCCGCTCGGGATCCCTCCCCTGAGGGGGGCTCCTTTCCCGAAATAGGCCTTTGTTATGACAACAGTGATGAGCACAAGAACACATGACGCAAGGGCTATTTCCTCGGCAGAGTGTTTCGCTATATGAAACTCTTCCCGGAAAGACCTGAAGATCGCCGGTGAAAGTATTATGTAGCCTATCATCGCAGCACCGAAGGCGGTTATGAGAACGGCGCCCGCCGCAACATCCTTTGCCACTCTTGCCTTCTCATGATGTTCAGGACAGACGAAATCAACGACGGTTTCGATGGCAGTATTAAAGAGCTCAGCAATGAGCACCGCAATGGCGGCGAGGGCAATAATGAGAAAATCAGTCGATGATATGCCGAGGCCGAAACTCAGGAGGAGAACCGCTGCCGATGAATAGAAGTGGTACCTTACATGCCGCTGGGTCTTTGCCGCGTAGAGTATACCCTCGATCGCAAAATTAGCGCTTCTTATCCATTGTCTTAAGGGCATGGTGCAGATTGATCTCCTTTTTCCTCATTTTCCGCTCCTCGTAATCGCTCCTTTCATGGTCGTAACCCAGGAGATGGAGAAGGCCGTGGATGAGAAGACGCCGGACCTCTTCCTGAAACGTATTACCATACCGTGAGGCCTGTCTTTGTGCGGCATGGAGGTTTATGACAACGTCACCGAGGAGCGCCGGCGGACAGGGCGCGGCAACCATGGCCTTCTTGCCTCTCTCTCTTCCCTGCCTCATTCTCCTCTCCAGGACCTTTCCTTCCTGCTGAGGGAATGAGAGGACGTCGGTGGTCCTGTCAATCCCCCGTGAAGAATTATTGAGCCTTCTCATGCGTGCGTCACTGACGAGGAGGATACTGATTTCAGCCCCCTCAAGGTTGAGTGATCTAAGAAGCTTGAGCGAGTCCCTTCTTATCCTGCAAAGATCTATCGGTATCAGCCTTTGGCGGTTCCTTATCAAAACCATCATGCCCATGGGGGGTAAGGTGCGCCTCCCCCCCTACCCCCCTTTCACTCTCCCTCGGCGGGCTTTTCTTCCCTTCCGCTCTGAAATTAAACCCGGGGTAGTCAATCCTCCGATGAAGGATACCGGTGAGGATATAGGAGAAATGCTTCTTTATCGCCGATATGTCCTTTAACGTCAATTCACATTCATCGAGCTGCCCTTCAAGGAATATGTGGTTGATGATCCGCTCAACGAGGTCCGATACCCTCGCCGGCGTGGGATCGGTAAGAACGCGAGAAGCTGCCTCAACAGCATCGGCCATCATCACAAGAGCGGCAACCCTCGTCTGCGGTTTTGGACCGGGATACCGGTAATCGTCTTCCGACGGCCCGTGGCCGGCCTCATGCCTGTGCAGGTCATGAACCCTGTGCGCGTCAGTCCTGTAAGTCTCATACTGGTCCTTTGCCTTCCGGTAAAAAAAGGTTATCAGCCCGTTACCGTGGTGCTGCTGAATGATGTCAATGATCGATCCGGGCAACTTGTACTGCCGCGCAAGCTCGACACCTTCTTTGACATGGGATACGATGGTTATACTGCTGAGGTGCGGCGTGAGTCTCTCGTGTTTACTGACCCCGCCGCCCTGATTCTCGACGAAGTAGTCGGGCATCTTGATCTTGCCGATATCATGATAGTATGCGCTCACCTTCGCCAGGAGGGGATTTACGCCGACCGCCTCTGCCGCCGACTCCACAAGGGTCCCCACAATAACACTGTGGTGGTACGTCCCAGGGGCCGATATGATCAGGTTCTTCATGAGCGGCTGATTCAGGTCAAGGAGTTCAAGAAGGCTTATGTCCGTCGTGACGGTGAAGATATGCTCCAGGATCGGGAGCATCACCGAGACGATTGCCGTGATGCTGATCACCGTCGAGAGGGCGAACACGATAGCCGACACGGCCTTCGCCATGAACAATTCTCCCTGGAAGAGAAGGAGTATGGTCGCCGTCACCATGTTTGCCACACCTGCATAGAGCCCGCCCCTGAGGAGCGCAGACCTCTTCTTGCATCTTATGACGCTGAAGGCAGCCGTTAGACTCCCCACAAAGGCATAGACCGGAAAGATGGTGTCACGAAGCCAGAGGCCGGAAAGGAGACTGACAATAAAGGAGAAGACTATTGCCGTATGGAAATCGAAGAGGAGGGTCACGAGCATCGCCCCTGCAGCGATCGGCAAACCGAAGACAGTCCCTTCAACGGCAAGAGACCCAACACCTTTTGACAGGTTGAGCAGGACGTAGTGAAAAATCCTTCCGCCCACTACGGTACACACGATCATCACACCCAGCAGGACGAGCATGCCGTGCTTCTTCATATACTGGGGCTTGTACCGCAGAATGTCACGGTAAAGGATCACGAGGAGAAGACAGGCGACGAAGAATCCCCCTGTGAGAGATTCAATCCCCACGTGACCACGACCCTGAATGGCAACAGCAGAGAGCAAACCGAAGATGACAAGGATTGCGTATTTCCTTGTTTCCCGGTTTTCAGTCTGCTCTCGGATTATCTGTGTCCCGTTTTTCGTACCTTTCATATGCCTTCACGATCTTCTGGACGAGTTTGTGCCGCACGACATCCAGTTCAGAAAAATACACAAACTGTATGCCCTCGATCCCCTTCAGAATGGTCTCAACCTCGATAAGGCCGGAGACTTTGCCGGACGGCAGGTCTATCTGCGTCTTATCTCCCGTCACTACCGTTTTCGAATTGAAGCCGAGCCTCGTAAGATACATCTTCATCTGCTCTGACGTGGTATTCTGTGCTTCATCGAGGATAATAAAAGACTCATTGAGCGTCCTCCCCCTCATAAAGGCAAGGGGAGCTATCTCGATAACCCCTCGTTCAATGAGTTTCCCTGCCTTCTCGGCATCGAGCATATCAAAGAGGGCGTCGTAGAGGGGCCGCAGATAAGGGTTCACCTTTTCGTATATGTCGCCGGGAAGGAAGCCCAGTTTCTCTCCTGCCTCCACCGCAGGCCTGGCAAGGACTATCCTGCTGACCTCCTTTTTCAGGAGGGCATTGATCGCCATTGCCATGGCAAGATAGGTCTTTCCGGTGCCGGCCGGACCGATGCCGATGACGATATCATTTGCCTTGATCGCCTCGATGTACTGCCTCTGGACCTCCGTTTTCGGGATAATAAACCGCTTCTTCGAGGCGACGGGTATGTTATTCATAAGCAGGTGTCTGAGGGATACATCAACGCCCGAGGAGATGGACCGCAGGGCGTACAGGATATCCTCTGGCCTGAGGCTGAACCCTTCTGTGTTCAGAGTACGCAGCTCGTTGATAATGTCCCCGGCCTTTTCAGTCTTTTCCTCATCACCCTGGAGGAATATCTTATTTCCCCTCGTGCTTATCGTGATACCGAGAGACTCCTCGATCACCTTGAGGTTTTTGCTGAAACTGCCGGAAAGGAGCGGAACTTCCCTTTCAGGATCAAGCTCTATCTGTGAAGTAACCGTGATAGCTCCTCTTATGACTTCGTCGTGACAAAGGCCTTCAACCCTTCGGTCTTCTTCAGCTTCACTGCGAGCACTTCGGCCTCTTTCCTCTGACTGAACTCACCGACCGTAACCTTGAAGAGGTGCTTGCCTTTCAGCGTGACCTTCCTGATATCAGCCTTATACTCTTTATCTGCAAGTCTGTTCTTGACCGTGTCCGCCTCTTTGCGGCTCTTGAACGCCCCTACCTGAACAGTGTACAAGACAGCATCATCCCCGGTCCCATCCTCCTTGGCCTTGTTCGATGATCCCGCCGCCTCCGAGGGCACCCTTTTCTCCCTCATGGTCTGCTCGACGGTCTCGGTCTTCTGCGCTTTCTCGTTGCTCACGATCATATTCGCCGACCTCTGTTCCTGAGCCGGCGCCCCGCTCAGAGCGACTGCTGAAGGGTTTTCCTTACTTCCCATCTGTTCAGGAGCAACGAGTGCGGTCTCGACAGTCCGCGCTTCTCCTGAAAGAGGACGATTGTCACTCCCGCCGGCCTTCGCCTGTATGGTCTGCTCAATGACCGGTTGAGGGGCTGCCGAAGGGGTATTCCTGCCGACAAGATACCCCAACGTGAACCCTCCTGCCGCCGCTGTCACCGTAATAACAATAAGAAAAAGCCTGCCTAAAAGTCCGGCAGTCACGGAAATAAGCCCCCATTCATAAAATAAGCATAGCATCTCCATATGAGAAAAATCTATATCCGACAGACACTGCAGAACAGTATGAATCCATGATTTTTTCCAGGCTTGAAAAGGCGGACGTGAGCATGAGGGGGGTCGATCTCGGCAGGTGAAAATTCGTGATGAGAGCGTCAACGACCTTGAATTCATAGCCGGGATAGATAAATATGTCGGTATATCCGCACACTCTCTGCCGCCACTCCTCTTCACGGGAATCACTGTCCGCCCTTGTAAATACCCCGCTACAATAACCCTCTATAGCCCGCGTCGTAGTTGTCCCCACAGCTATGACCCTTTTGCCCGATCGTTTAACCCCGGTTATGGTATCGATGAGACTGCGGTCGAATTCGACGTATTCGGCCTCCATAACGTGTTGTCTGACCGTCTCGGCCTTGACCGGTTTGAAAGTCCCCGTACCCACATGAAGCGTAAGGAAGCGAACCTCGACTCCCTTTTCTTCAAGACTGGCGATCAATTCCCCCGTGAAGTGAAGTCCCGCAGTCGGCGCTGCTATGGAGCCAACCTCATCAGCATAGACCGTCTGGTACCATTCCCTGTCTTCTTCGGTGGGGTTTCTCTTGATATAGGGCGGCAGCGGCATCTGTCCCGCGTTCCAGATCGCCCTGAAAAGAGGGTCGCCGCTCATCTCAAACCTCATAATCTTCCCGTCAACGACCTCACCTGAAAGTTCATGGGATAACCTGAGCATCCCCGAGTACCGGCCCTTTGATAATACTTCCCAGAGGCCGGGTTCAAGCTCTCTCACAAGGAGGATATCGAGCTTTCCGCCCGTCCTCTTGGTACCTCTCATTCTCGCGGGGAAGACCTTGGTACTATTCAGGAGGAGGAGATCACCCGCAGAGACAAATTCAGGAAGGTCGGAGAATCTTCGGTGTTCGATGCTCCCGTCATCCCTGCGAAGGATCAGCAGTCTGCATCCATCTCTTGTGCTGCTTGGCTGGAGGGCGATGAGAGAATCGGGAAGGTCAAAATCAAAATCAGTCACCTTCATAGTGTTGGATTTCAGTACCGGGATAGAAATACGATAGGATCTCCCTGTAACTCTTGCCGTCCTTTGCCATCTGGAGGGCGCTCCACTGGCAGAGACCAACGCCGTGCCCATAGCCCTTTCCTTCAAAGATGACGGAATCACCGTTCATCGTCATGTGGAAGTCGGTGCTCGGCAATCGGGACCAGCCGAGGAGTTTCCGGAACTGAGTCGCCTTCATGGTTATCCTGCCCGACTGGGACTCAATGGAAAGGTCCCTCACCCTTCCCGTGGTAGTAAGGGAGGTCACCGATATTTCTTTTATCCCCGTTAGATTCAGGGCCTTATCGATCTCTTGAAACGGGATCTTTCTCTCCCACAGCCAATAGGGGGACTGCTCGCACTTCGTCTCAATAGGCTTCAGATAAGGAAAGCTCTTTCCAAAGACCTCCTTAGGGTCTTCCGTCATGCCGCCGGACGTGGAGTGGTAGAATGCCTCAATCGGTTTGCCGTCATAGGTGATGATCTCGCCCGCAGTCTCTTTAACGGCATAGGCGACCTGTATCTGGGCATTGTTGCCCTTATAGACCTGATGTAATACCGAAGATGTGATGTGGTATTTCGAGCTCCCGCTCGCGTTCATTCTGTAAGCCGCATAGGTCCGTGCGATAACAGCCTGCGCCTTCAGCGCCTCCATCTCCCAGTTGGTGCCGACCTCGGAAGCCACGACACTCTCCACGTACTCTTCGAGGAGAAGCTCATTCACAATATAAAGACCCTTGTCGCCTTTCCAGACCTCAATGTTCCCGGTATAGTGCATTCCATTCATGAGGAGGTCCCCTTTCCTGCTCCCGAGGCGTATGATCTTTTCATCCTTATCGGGAACAACGGCGTGGGTCTCATCAAGGACGAGCACCTTTATCTTTGGTGTCGAATTCTCAGCATGACCTCGAGAGGGCATGCCGAGTACGCACGGGAACAGGGTCAGGCAGGCTACAATAAAAAAAAGCCGGCAAGGGGAAAAGCGTCTTCTCCTCTTCACGGCCCTCCTCGTGGTCTGTTCCACAGGCTTCCCGTTACGGACCTGAGATGCTGCAGCGGGGCTTTCTTCCATGTTCTCCTTCACCGCCTTCCCAGCAACCATAGGAGGAACGTGATGATGACGCTCAGGAGTATGCTCGTCACAACCGGAAAATAGAGGGTGAAGTTTTTCTTCTGGATAATAATGTCTCCCGGAAGTCTGCCGAGCCATGATATCCTGCCTGACAGAAGGAGCAACCCGCCAAGTGCAGCAGAAATGATGCCCACAAGAATAAGGACCTTCCCTATATGCTGGATTCCATCAGCCATGGCTTTTCCTTCCGGCCCTCTCTGCCACGGAGTAGACGCACCCGCAATACTTTTGGCGGTAAAGACCGAGTTCCCGGGAGAGCGGAATACTTTCGCGGTATCCAACCCTGAAATCCTCGAGGTAAAAGGGAAGAGCATACCGTTTCCCCAACTCTTTTCCCATCTCGGCGATAGCATCGAACTGCTGGTAAGGACTGACGAGGAGAGACGTGGTGAACCCGTCAAGATTCATCTTCCTGGCAGCCTTTGCAGTCTCCTCCAGCCTCATCGCGTAGCAGCGGAGGCAGCGATTGTCGCCGGGACCGCCGATCCTTCCGAGAAAATCTTCAAACCCGTAATGCTCTTCATACTCGATGTCGAGGCCCCAGAATTTCTCAAGACTCCCGAGCGAATTCAGTCTCTCCTCATACTCGGGAAGGGGATATATATTAGGATTGAACCAGAAACCCTTCACATCGATCCCCCTTTTCAGGAGGCTCTTCATCGGATAGAGCGCACAATTTGAGCAGCACATGTGCATTAAGAGCCTCATGGACTATTGTACCAGAAATGCGAGAGACAATGATGCCGGTTCGGCGGTTATGATATACTTCAATCATTCACGCTATGGATATCCACCACCTCAAGGTCTTCGCATCGGTCTTCAGAAACAGGAGCTTTTCACGGGCCTCGGAAGAACTCCACCTTACGCAACCCACAGTCAGCGACCATATCAGAACTCTCGAAGAGGAGCTTACCTGCAGCCTCTTTGACCGGCTCGGCAGGACGATCATACCGACGAGGGAGGCAGAGCTTCTCTACAGCCATGCCGTCGAAATTATCGAAAAGGCCGCCGCGTTGAAGGAAGTCATCGGAGAATATAAGAAGGAAGTTCAGGGGGAACTCGTTCTCGGCGCAAGTTCTATCCCCGGCACCTATCTCCTACCGGGCATCATGGCCGAGTTCAAGAAGCGCCATCCTGCCGTCTCTTTTCAGATCATCGTATCAGATTCAAAATGGATCGTGGAGAAGGTATCAGGTCATGAACTGCTCATGGGAGTCGTCGGGGCAAGATTGAGCAACAACCGGATACAGTACACTCCATGGATAGATGACGAACTCGTCGCAGTCGCCCACCCTTCGCTGACAAAGACCTTCTCTATGCCTCTGAAGGATCTCATAAAGTTTCCGATGGTAGTGAGGGAAGAGGGATCGGGGACGAGAAGGGAGGTCGAGAGGATTCTTGACGGCAGGGGCATCCCTCGGGAGGAGGTCAAGATCGCAGGCATCTTTGGATCGACAGACGCGATCAAACAAGCGGTTAAGACAGGGCTTGGCATTTCGATCGTATCAAGACTTTCTGTAACCGATGAACTGAGCCGCGGGATACTGAAGGAAATAAGGATTAAGGATACCTCAATGAGACGTCATTTCTACATTATCACCCACAGGAAACGGACTTTACCCCTGGCCTACACGCTCCTGTTGCAGTACATCAAGACCGGCTCGCAGTCTCTGTGATCCCGGGCTTGCGGCTGTTGCTCACGTGCGTTTGCCGCCTGCAGCTTGAAGCAAGTGACAGATCGGTTTCCTGAGACAGTATCGCGCATCTCACAAATCACTGGAACTTTCATTCTTTTTGTGATACCTTTTATTTATAAAATATAAAAATCGATTCGCGCTCTTCGTTTTGCCGATGGCAGACGCCGTTTCTGAGACAGAGGAAACAGGAGGCCCGGGGTCTCTCTTATGGCAAGGAGAAATCTATGTACTATATCGGTCTTGACGCAGGATCTGTCAGCGTAAAAGTCGTCCTCCTCGACGGTGAGGGAGTGCGGCTTGAGGGCCATTACGAAAGGCACAAAGGGCACCCTCTCACGGTTGCTCTTGAACTCCTCAAGAAGGTGACCGGGTGCGGTAACCCCTCGCTTCCCGGAAACTTCTCCCTATCCGTCACAGGCTCAGCAGGCAGACTGATAGCGTCAGTCCTCGGCACAGGGTTTACGAATGAAGTCGTTGCCCAGGCATTTTCAGCAAGAAAAAGGTATCCTCACATCAGGACCATATTCGAACTCGGCGGCGAGGACTCGAAACTCATTCTTCTTGGAGAAGAAGGGATAAGGGATTTTTCGATGAATTCCGTCTGCGCAGCCGGCACGGGGTCCTTCCTCGACCAGCAGGCAGAACGTCTCATACTCTCTCTTGACGAGTTCAGCAGGCTGGCCACCCTGGCCGAAAGCCCCTCGCGTGTGGCGGGCAGATGCAGCGTCTTTGCAAAGTCGGACATGATACATCTTCAGCAGATAGCAACGCCCCTTGAAAACATCGTTGCCGGCCTCTGCTTTGCCGTGGCACGGAATTTCAAAGGCTCCATCGTGAGGGGAAGGGTCCTGGAAGAACCGGTGGCCTTCCATGGAGGCGTTGCCGCTAATACGGGGATGGTCAGGGCCTTCCGCGAGGTCTTTCAGTTCAGAGAATTCTTTGTCCCTGAGGACCATGCCTTTATGGGCGCCATCGGCGCCGCCTTGAAAGACAGGGAAGAGGGTACCGTAAACGGATTTGATTTGGAGGCCCTGAGGGAATTCATCGAATCGTCCCGTTACTCTGAACAGGGGCATCTCCCACTCATAACAACCGGTGATGACTTTCTTGAAAGACATATGAAGCAGAAGGATGAGGACGTCCCATCGCCTCCTGCCCACAACCGCATGCCAAGGATCAAAGCCTACCTCGGGATTGATATCGGCTCGATAAGCACCAACCTGGCTCTCATCGATGAGAAGGGCTCTCTCCTCGCCAAGCGATACCTGATGACAGCGGGCAGGCCGATAGACGCGGTAAGGCAGGGCCTGTCAGAAATCGCTGACGAAATAGGCGAAAGGGTCGAAATCGCGGGTGTCGGGACAACGGGTTCCGGAAGGTATATGATCGCCGATTACGTGGGCGCCGATATCGTGAAGAACGAAATAACCGCCCAGGCCAGGGCCGCTGCCTTTATTGATAGGAGCGTGGATACGGTATTCGAGATCGGCGGGCAGGACTCGAAGTACATAGCGCTCAGGGACGGCGTGATCATGGACTTCGAGATGAACAAGGCCTGCGCCGCCGGCACCGGCTCGTTCATCGAAGAGCAGGCGGAAAAGCTCAATGTCCCGGTGAAAGAGGAATTTGCCCGGTGCGCCTTTTCTGCGGAGAACCCCTGCAGACTTGGAGAGCGATGTACGGTCTTCATGGAGAACTCACTCGTGGCAAACCTCCAGAAGGGCGCCGACAGGAATGCCCTCCTTGCAGGCCTCGCCTATTCCATTGTCCAGAACTATATCAATAAGGTCGTTGCGGGCAGGCCCATCGGGAAGAACATCTTTTTCCAGGGAGGGGTCGCCTTCAACAAATCGATTGTGGCTGCCTTTGAAAAATATCTCGGTAAGAAGATAACCGTTCCTCCCCATCACGACGTCACAGGCGCAATCGGCATGGCCATGATAGCGATGGAACATATGAAAGAGCGCGAAGCGCTCACTGCAGCGGGTGAAGAGATGAGCGGAAAAGACTCGAATCACTTTAGCGGCCACCCGCCGCGCATGACGACCTTTAAGGGTTTTGAACTCTCGCAACGCCCCTATGATGTTTCTTCCTTCGAATGCAGGGGATGTTCCAACGTCTGTGAGATTAACAGGGTGAAAATCGCCGGGGAAGAGGGCCATCTCTTTTATGGGGGCAGATGTGAAAAGTATGATGTCAGGAGAAAGCGGGAGGCCTCGGCTGTCCCTGACCTCTTCGCCTTCAGGGAGGAGCGGCTCTGGAAGGAACAGAACGACCGGAAAGCGCTGTTTGTGAGGCATGGAGAGCAAAAGGGAAAGAACGCACGTCGAAAGATAGGTATTCCCTATGTCTTCTTCTTCCATGACTATCTGCCCTTCTGGACGACCCTCCTCTGGAAATTGGGCTTCGACGTGGAAGTGTCTCCAAAAACCGACAGGGAAATAATCCGTCTCGGTATCGAGGGCATCCTTGCCGACACCTGTTTTCCCGTGAAGGTGGCCCATGGCCATATCCGGCATCTCGCTGAGAAAGGCATCGGGACCCTCTTCATCCCGAGCTTTATCAACATGAACGCCGGGCATGAGGAATTTGAGAGAGGGTTCGCCTGTCCCCTGACCCAGACCATTCCCTATGCTGCAAGGGTGGCCCATCGGGATGCGACAATCATAGCGCCCGTTGTTAACCTCCAGGCAGACAGGAAGTCTTTTGTTAACGAGCTCACAAAGTCTTTTGAACCCTTCGGCGTCAAGAGGGCGCAAATGTCCGAGGCGATGAGGTCGGCAGAGAAGACACAGGAGGAGTTCTTTCGGTCTGTGAGGGAGAAGGGCTCGGAAGTCCTTTCGACCTTGAAAGAGAGGGCCATCGTGATCGTTGGGAGGCCTTACAACGCCTTTGATGGGGGCATGAACCTCACCATACCAAAAAAATTGGCTGATCTCGGCGTGCTCTCGGTGCCGATGGATTTCCTGCCCCTCGAAGGATTGAGCATACAAGACAGATGGTCGAACATGTACTGGAGATCGGGCCAGAGGATACTCAAGGCTGCGCGGTTTATCAGCGAGAACCCCAACCTGTTCCCGATCTTTATCGGCAACTTCTCCTGCGGACCCGATTCTTTCATCCAGAAGTATTTTGAAGAGGAGATGAAGGACAAGCCCTTCCTCCACATCGAGATCGATGAGCATAGCGCCGATGCCGGGGCGATAACAAGGTGCGAGGCCTTCCTTGACAGCATCAGGAACCGAATGTCGGTATGTCCGTCGACGGCTCATGCGGAGGAGAGGGATAACGAAAGCGCCGGCGCAGGAGAAAACCCTCCGTCTGACGGCTTAAGGCCCGCCTCCTTCACCTTCGCCAGCCGTCGGGCAAGAAGGAGCATATTCATCCCCCGAATGTCCGACCACGCCTTCGCTATTGCAGCAGCCTTCGAAGGATGCGGTATTCCCGCTGAGGTGCTACCTGAATCCGACAGAGAATCGGTCGATATCGGAAGGAGACATGTCTCAGGCAAGGAATGTTTCCCCTGCACGGTTACGACAGGAGATATGCTCAAAAAGGTATTCTCCTCCGATTTCAGGGAAGATGAATCGGCCTTCTTCATGCCGTCGGGCTCAGGACCCTGCAGGTTCGGCCAGTACAATGTCTTCCACCGCATGGTGCTTGACGATCTTGGATACCGGAATGTCCCGATATTCTCTCCGAATCAGGACGTAGGGTTTTACCGTGAACTCGGGATGGTGGGCAAAGGCTATCCTCTCAAGATATGGAGGGGCGTAGTAGCCATTGAGCTCCTGAACAAGTCTCTTCATGAAACGAGGCCCTATGAGAAAGAAAAGGGGTCGGCCGACCAATTGCATGCTAAACACTTAGAGGGAATCTATCGTTCCCTGAAAGGCGCTGACGGAAGGATTGAGACGGCCCTTGAGAAGATGAGACGTGACTTTGAAGACCTTCCGAAGGTGAAAGGCAAGAGGCCGCTCATCGGAATTGTGGGAGAGATCTTTGTCAGAAGCCACACATTCTCGAATGAAAACCTCATCAGAAAGATCGAGGCCCTCGGTGGTGAGGCATGGCTCGCCCCCGTGGAAGAATGGATCTACTATGTGAATCATATGGGCCTGAGAAAGGCATTGATAAAAAAAGACGGGTCTGCTATTATTGACTTTCTTCTGAAGACCTTTCTTCAGAGGAGGATAGAACACCGGTTCGGGAGATACTCCAGAGGCTTCCTGAAGACACTGAAGGAGCCGGACACAAGAGAGATCCTGAAGAAGGCTTCGCCTTATCTCCATGACTCCTTTGAAGGCGAGGCGATCCTCAGCATCGGAAAGAGTATCGATCTCATCGAGAGAGGGATCTCTGGTATAATAAACGCCATGCCCTTTGGCTGTATGCCAGGAACGATCGTCACCACGCTCATGCGCGGGGTCAGCAGGGACTATGGAGTGCCGTGCATAAGTATTCCCTATGACGGTTCTGAATCGTCGGCGACCGAGATACAGATCGAGGCATTCATGAACCAGGCGGCTGTGTACAGCCGGTCAAGAAGCGGTTAGGGCGGGACCTGAGCTTCAGCCATGGTTATTCCGATGTATAAGGAGGTGAGTGTGTGGGAAGTGTTGTAAAATGGCGCAAGAAGAAGATGAGCAAGCACAAGCACAAGAAACTGCTCAGAAAAACAAAACATCAGAGAAGAAGCAAGTAAGTGAGAGAAGTTGGTCTTCTTTACTGGATCTGAACATATATCATTAGGGAATGAGGGATTATGAAAGAAAAGCCCGGTCTCATAGAGAAGGAACTCGAAACCCTGACCCAGAGGATTGAGGGAATTTCTGCTGTACGGAAAGAGCTCGACGAGCTCAAGCTCGAAATAAAAGGATTAAAGCTTTTTCTCGGTAGGGTGCACCCGGATTTTAAGAGTCAATTCCCCGAGATCATGAAGAAGATTAAGGGCTAGTCAAATCTGCTCACTCTCATGCCGATGAAGGGCATGGAGCTTATGTAGTCGTACAAGAACACCTTTTTCACGATACCCCCCTTTCTCTTCCTGCCGCTCGCATGGATAAGATAGAGGCCTGTCTGTTCTTTCTTGATGATACCGAGATGGCCTACAATCTCTTCCATCACCCTCTTTTCAGGTGATTTGATAAAGAAGACGATATCTCCGCTTCTGAAGCCGGCAGCATTTTTCGGTTCTTTCAGGAGAGAAAGGACCTCTTCCTTTGAGAGCATCTCAACCTTTTCCCTTCCCCGTGCTCCCCGCACGTTTGTTACCGCTCCGATCTCTCCGGTAATCTCCTTGCCCCATTTACCACTGTCGATCATGTCTTCACCATATTCGAACCTGTCTTCATAGTTCGTCACGACGTCGCCATCAAGAACGCCCCTTCCCCGAAAACGCTTATCAAGGGCGATCGCGACGGCGTCTTCAGGTTTTTGGCTCAGTGCAAGCTCAAGGGCCCTGAAACTGAGGTACATGCAGTCGACACGCTCATCGGCAATGATGACCTTTTTCGTGACGTACTCACCGTCAGGGTCAGGATCATAGGGAGTTTCCACAAACTTTTCGGCCCATAAGGCGATCCTTTCGCCGAGGGACAGACGTGACATGTCCTTCAGATAGGCCTGTATGTCAGCTGCAACAAAGGCAGAGGCATGGGAGGAGATGAGAAGGATCGTATATGAAAAACTAAGAAGAGTGACGGCTCGCAGAAGCGGTCTTACGAGACAAGCACGAATAATGGCCATGATCTATTCTATCAGTATCCTGGCACAAAAGAGAATACCGACGGCAACTGGACAACTATCCTGACGTTGCAAACTACGGTAAGGCAAGCACATCCTATGTTCAGCAGTTGGAAGAACAGACTTGAACGACTTTGCTCGTATTTCGTTGCCGTTCTTCGTGAAATGAAGCGTCCGCACCCGTGAGTGTCCGAACCCGGAGGGTGAGTTTCACGGGTGCAGCGGAATGAACTTAGAACGGCAGAAATCGGGCTTCCGAAGTGAAAGTGTGTTCTTCCAACTGAATCTGCAGGTTCAGAAGTATCGTATCTGGAAGCCTTTCAAGTCGCCCTGATAGTCTTCCCATCTTACATGAACACCGTCGACCCTTGCGCCGGGAGGGCCTGCCTGGCAACGGGTCACGGCCTCTTCAATGAGCTTCTTGTCACCTTCGAAAACCGCCTCGACGCTGCCGTCATAGAGATTCTTCGCCCATCCCCTGAGTCCCAGCTGATTTGCCAGATCACGGGTAAAGGCACGGTAAGATACGCCCTGAACTCTTCCGGTAATATAGAGATGCGCCCGCGCCAGATTCATACGATGATTATATCAAACAGGATGCCCTGTGACTCCTGCGAGTGGGCCTGTCAGAACTCTCGCATGCCTCTTCAGGTCTCGGCGTAGCCTTCTGTGATCTCTGTCCTTACAAGGGTGAGGATTGCCGAATGAGGCACGATAAGGTATTTCTTACTTTCAAACTCGATCTCTATGGCAGCGTCTTTGAGGAAGATTGCATAATCCCCTTCCGCTGCCTGAAGGGGGACATATTTCAGCTCGGGTCTCTTCTTTGAGGACCACGGTTCTTCGATGACAACGTTGGGGTCGTGAACAGGATATCCCGGTCCGACCCTAACGACGTATCCGGCAGAAACCTTCTCTTTCTCCTTGACAGTCGGGGGGAGGTAGAGCCCTGCACCTGTCGTCTTCTCCATCCTCTCATCAGGGTCCAGGAGAACCCTGTCACCGACGATGATAAGATTTTTCTTTGCCTTCATGGAGATATTGTAAACTATTTGTTCCTCTTTTTGTCCTGCCAGAAGAGCTCTGGCAATGGCCCATTTTTTCGGTTATCATATCACAGAGGGATTTTATGGCAAAGGTCTATTTCTCATCGGCACGACCAGGAAAATGGCGGTATGAGGAGAGCATGCCGGGAAAACTTGAGAGGCTCCTGAAGGAGGCCGGCCTCTCGAACTACTTCAGCCCAAAGGAATGGGTCGCTGTAAAGACCCACTTCGGTTCTGAAGGCGCACACCGAATCATAAGGCCGGTGTTTCTTCGGAAAGTTGTTGAAGCGCTCAAGACACTGGGCGCCAAACCTTTTGTCACAGATACGGTGCGAATAAAGGGCCTTGATTACCTCGAAGTCGCAAACCAAAACGGCTTAAACCATCTCTCCGTCGGTGCTCCTGTGGTCATCGCGGACGGTCTCTACGGGAAAGATAATATCATGGTGAGGGCAGGTGATATCCTCGGTGATATAGCCGTTGCATCGCTCATACACGATGTTCCTGCCATGGTCGTCTGCAGTCATCTCAAGGGACACATAAACGCCGGGTATGGAGGGGCCATAAAGAATGTTGCCATGGGAGGAGTCAGCTCGGCCCACAGGGATTGCGGGTGGAAATGCGGCAGGGGCTCCATGCACACCATAGGCGAAGGCAGGCTCACCTGGGACAGTGAGAAATGCGAGCTCTGTTACCAGTGTGCCGAGATCTGCCCTCTCGATGCCATTGTCTTTGACGAGAAGGATGAACTTGTATGGGACGGTGATACCTGCTGGAGATGCGGGCGGTGCGAACGGGTCTGCCAGTCAGAGGCGATCGCCCTGCCGGGAGATGACGAACGTTTTATGCGGTCCCTTGCCGAGGCTGCCAAGGCTGTCTTGAGCACCTTTGAGCCACAGAAGGTTCTCTACGTAAACTTTCTCACCGAGATACAGCCTGAATGTGATTGCATGCCTGCAGCGGACGTCCCGGTGATTCAGGACAAGGGTATTATGATATCCGACGATATCGTCTCGATCGAGCAGGCAAGTATAGATTTGTTACGGAATGTGTCGCCTTTGCCTGACTCTGCAGTAGACCAGGAAGAGGGACTACCGGCAGATATACTCTACTCCCTGAGCAAGAAGCCCTATATGATTCAGGTGGAGGAGGCAGAAAAAATCGGTCTCGGGTCGAGGGCGTACGAATTGATCGAGCTGTAACCCTTTGGAATATCCTACTTTCCCATTCAGGCGTCCTGCGATCCACGTGAATATCACATGTCACAGATTTTTCGCTTCAAAAAAAAGAGCTGCTGTCCGCATGAACGGAACAGCAGCTTTGGGGAGGTAACGAGGCGATATATCTTTTAGTATACAGATATGGTTATTTTTGTCAAGAAGAAAATATTATGCAGCCTATTAATTATACTTTTAGATTGATCCGCCCCTTCCTCTCGGGAGACCTTTCTTGACCAAGGAGGCGAGTTAAAGAAGGATAAAAGAGCTCTCCGGCTATTTTAGGAGGGGTGGCAACAGGCCGGGGTGATAAATAAATTATCTCTTGGTTCTTTCGTTAACTGAGGACGGGAGCTCCGGCAAAAAAACTGTTGAGAATGGTATAATTAGAAACATTTATTGAAACCATATGGAGCCAAATTCAACATCGCAAGATAGTGATTTGAGCAGCCTTTTCCCGATTATAGCCATCGGTGCATCTGCAGGCGGTCTGAATGCCTTTCAGTGTTTTCTTGCAGCCCTCCCAAGAGAGTTCGCTTTTGCCGTTGTCTTCATGCAGCACCTGTCGCCAAAGCACGAGAACCATCTTCCCGACCTCGTCCGCAAAGGCAGGCCCGACCTTGATAGCCGGGAGATATCCAATGGTCTGGAGGTCCTTCCGGGAAAGATCTATCTTTGCCCGCCGGGAAAAGAGATAAAAATTTTGAAGGAATCCTTTCTTGTGTCCGATCCTCCAGAGGACCATGTCCATCTTCCCATCGATGAATTTTTCATTTCCCTCGCCGAGGTGATTGGAGAGCGCGCCGTCGCCGTGATCTTTTCCGGAGCCGGCACAGACGGGGCAAGGGGAGTAAAGGCCATAAGAAACGCAGGGGGGACGGTCTTTGTCCAGGACCCTGAGACCGCCGAGTTTCCCGAAATGCCGGCTGCTGTGATTAATGCCGGTCAGGCGGACGCAGCGCTCCCGCCGGACGAAATTGCGCGGGAGATACAGAAGCTCTACGGATCAGGCGTCGTCGCGGCCCCCGGGATCGTCATTGCGCCCGAGGAGTTCGACGCCCTATACAGGCTGATCCAGGATAAAACGGGACTCCGGTTTCATCACTACAAACAGAATGTCGTCAGCCGGAGGATCAGGAGACGGATGTATCTTCGCGCAGTCTCTTCGGTGCAGGACTATATCGCGATGGTCGACAAGAACGACCTTGAGGCGGCCCATCTCGTCTCAGACCTTATGATAGGGGTAACCTCCTTTTTCCGTGACCGCCTAGCCTGGAAGGCTCTCAGGATAGGCGTGATACGGAAGCTTGCTGCGGAGGATGAGGATCAACCGGTCCGCGTATGGTGCCCTGCCTGCGCAACAGGAGAAGAAGCGTATTCCATCGCTATGATGCTCAGGTACGAATTCGAACTCCTGGGCAGGAGACGCGAGATACAGATCTTTGCCACAGACGTAAACGACCGGGCCCTCGAGAAGGCCCGGGAAGGCAAATATCCCGCCACCATAGCAGCCGACCTCCCGCCTGACTGTATGAAGAGGTTCTTCACCTGTTCGAAAGACGGGCTCTCGGTGAGCATCGGCAAGGAGATACGGGAGTCAGTGGTCTTCGCCCGGCAGGACCTCCTCACCGACCCTCCCTTTTCGCGCCTCGACCTAATAATCTGTCGCAACTTCATGATCTATCTGGAACCCGAGGCCCAGGAGAAGTGCATCACTCTTTTCCATTATGCCCTGAAGGACGGGGGATATCTCTTCCTCGGCAACGCCGAGTCCGTCGGCAGGAGCAAGACGCTCTTCAGGACGCTCCCTCATAAGAAATGCCGGATCTACCAGAAGGTCGAGACAAAGGCGCCTTCGAGGTTGATGCTCTCAGTTCCCTTTGCCTCGGAACGAGTCGCTTCTGCGCCCGGCAGACGGACTGCCATCGAGCATCAGCAGTCGGCGAACGAATTCATTCAGGAGGCCCTTCTCGAAAAATATGCCCCGGCTGCCGTGGCTATTGATCAACACTACAATATCGTCTACCATAACGGACCTACGAACAGATACCTGATCCAGCCCCGGGGAACGCCCACGCAGAACATCCTTGAACTTTTCCCGGAGGGCCTCAGGAACAAGATAAGGGGAGCCATTTATAGGGTCACGCAGGAGACGAAACCGATCTCGATACGAGCGGTGCTCTCCTCGGACGATGGACTGAAGAGGCAGGTTATCCTTCGCATATCAAAGGCACGGGAAAACCTTTTCCTTGTTGTTTTTCGCGAGAAGGCGGGCATTCCCGAAGAGACAGAGGTCTTTTCTTTAGAGGCCGGTCAGGTCGATGAGACCGCGGTCCGTCAGATCGAAAGCGAGCTTTCTTCCACACGGGCCGAGCTTCAGAGCAACATCGAACAGCTCAAGGGCCTCAATGAGGAGCTTCAGTCTTCAAATGAGGAACTCCAGGCCGCCAACGAAGAGCTCGAAACCTCGCGCGAGGAACTCCAGTCCCTGAACGAAGAGCTTATCACCGTAAATTCGCAGCTCCAGTGCAAGATCGAGGAACAGGAAGAGACGAACAACGACCTGAACAACTTCCTCTTCAGCACAAACATTCCTACCGTCTTCCTTGATCAGCAGTTCAGGGTAAAACGTTTCACCCCTGCCATGTCCAGACTGTTGAAGCTCATTCCCTCCGATGTCGGACGTCCGATCATAGATATGTCACAGGAAAATCTCGGTCCCGACCTCATCGCCGATGCACAGGCTGTCCTCGACAATCTCGCGCCCGTAAAGAATGAATTCGCGGTCAACGGCAACTGGTATATCCGCGCTGCTCTGCCTTATCGTACTTCCGATAACCGCATCGAGGGCGTAGTCATAACATACACCGATGTATCTGATCTCAAGCGGGCTGAGGAGCGAACGAGACACCTTGCCTCCTTCCCGCAGCTCAATCCCAACCCGGTTATAGAGGTGGATTCCTCCGGCGGCATCACTTTCAGCAACGCGGCGACTCAGAGGGTCCTTGAAGACCTCTCACTGGACAGGGAAGACGCGAGCGTCTTTCTCCCCTATGATATGGACGGTATACTCGGTGTGCTGAAAAAGAATGAGGAGATTGCCCTGTACCGCGAGGTCGCGATCAAAGACAGGGTCTTCGGCGAAACCATTTATGTCGCTCCGCTGTTCTCTGCGGTTCGCATCTATACCTTCGACGTCACCGAGCGAAAGTGGACGGAGCGCGCCATGGAGGCGCGGCTTCGGATCGCAGAGGCTGCATATAAGGGCGCATTGTCTGCGGACGATGTCCTCCGTCTCACGCTCGACGAACTGGAACTCCAGACCGGCAGCAAGATCGGTTTCTACCATTTTCTGGAAGAGGACCAGGAAACCCTCTCCCTCCGGAACTGGTCAACGAACACCGTAGCGAAGATGTGTAATGCGGAAGGCTCGGGCAGTCATTACAACATATCTCAGGCAGGCGTGTGGGTGGACTGCGTGCGCGAGCGGAGGCCGGTCATCCATAATGACTATGCATCACTGTCACACAAAAAGGGGATGCCCACCGGCCACGCTCCTGTTATACGCGAGATGGTCGTTCCCATCTTCCGGGGAGGCCTTATCGTTGCGATCATAGGCGTCGGCAATAAGGAAACGGACTATACCGACGCGGACATCGAGATGGCAAAGCTCCTGGGCGATTTCTCCTGGGAGATCGTCGAACGCAAGCGTGCGGAAGAGGAGATTCTCCACGCCAAGGAGGAATGGGAACGGACCTTCGCAAGCGTACCGGATATGATCGCGATCATCGATAACAACCACAGGGTCGTCAGGGTGAATGAGTCCATGGCGAAGCGCCTGGGGTGCAGACCCGAAGACTGCGTCGGACTGAAGTGCTATGAGGCATTGCATGGTACTTCTGCTCCGCCTTCATTCTGTCCTCATACCCAAACCTTGAAGGACGGCGGCGAGCATGTCCAGGAGGTGCATGAAGAGCGTCTCGGAATGGATTTGCTGATAACCACTACCCCCCTGTTCGATGATCAAGGAAAGATGGTCGGCTCGGTCCATGTCGCGCATGACATCACCGAACGAAAGCGGGCCGAGCAGGAGCGCGAGGTTTCGCTGAAATTCCTCCATCTCATAAACATGAGCACCAGGACTCCCGACCTTATCGAATCGGCCGCGACCTTCTTTCAGGAACAATCGGGCTGCGAGGCTGTCGGCATCAGGTTGAAAGAAGGCGACGATTATCCCTATTGTGAGGCACGGGGCTTCCCGAAGGAGTTCGTGAAGATGGAAAGCTCTCTCTGCTCCTGCGATGAATCCGGCAATGTCGTTAGGGATGACTGGGGAAATCCCGTTCTTGCCTGCATGTGCGGAAATGTTATCTGCGGGAGGTTCGACCCGTCGAGGAAGTTCTTCAGCAAAGGCGGAAGTTTCTGGACCAACTCCACGACGGAGTTATTGGCGAGCACCACCGAGACAGACCGCCGGGCCCGCACACGCAACAGATGCAACGGTGAGGGTTACGAGTCCGTTGCCCTCATGCCTCTTCGCATGGGAGCGGAGCCGTTGGGACTCGTCCAGTTGAACGACAAGAGAAAAGGGATGTTCTCGCCGGAGGTCATTGCCCTTTGGGAGAGACTCTCCGGATATCTGTCGGTTGCTCTCGCAAAGACCCGTGCAGAAGAAGAGCTTCGTCGACGCGTCGAAGAACTGCGGCTGGCGAATGAAGAGTTGACGCGCTTCAATAGCGCCGCAGTAGGGCGTGAACTCCGCATGATCGAGCTGAAAAAAGAAATAAACGAACTGAGCGCCAGGGCCGATAAACCTCAGAGGTATCGGGTGGATTTCGAAGAGGAAGAGAGGGGGGAAGGTTCTCCTTAACCGAGGAGGGAAGCTCCGTAGATGATGGAAAAGATTGCTAACATAGAGAATCTGAAGGCATCGCGGCACGATCCGCTCTCCGTCCTGGCGCGCTACGGGGTGGCAGTGGTGGCGACGGGCCTGTCCGCGCTGATACGATGGATGGCGCCTTGGACGCTTGCTCCGACTCCCTATCTCCCCTTCTATCCGGCGGTGGTGGCGTCGGCGGCGCTGGGAGGCGTAGGGCCGGGGCTGGCATCCACCTTCGGCTCTCTCCTGCTCGTGAACTTCGTGTTCGGCCGGTTCAATGTCTACGACCACGCCGCAATTGCGCGGCAGGTCATCTGGGTGGCGGCCAATGTCAGCGTGAGTCTTTTGGCCGGGATGCAGCGCACGGCGCGGATGCGCGAACGCCATCAGACAGAGGAACTGCGCCATCTGAACATGGAGCTGGATGACTCCCGACGCTCGGCGATCAATCTGATGGATGATGCTATCAACGCACGCAGACAGGCCGAGGAAGCCGCCGCTGCGCTGAGCGAGAGCGAGCTGCGGCTTCGCACTTTGAGCGATCAGATTCCCGGCGGGGCTATCTATCAGCATATACAGAAGCCTGACGGACGGGTGCGGTACGCCTATATGAGCGCCGGTATCGAGAGCCTCTTCGGGATGCCGCCCAAAGAGATAATAGCCGATTCGACGCCATTTCTGAGCCTCATCGTCGAAGAAGACCGGCAGCGCGTCGCCGCTGCCGCTGAGCAGTCGGCCAGAGATCTGTCGCCATTCGATTGCGAGTTCCGGCAGCGCACGGTCACGGGGGAGGTCAAGTGGGTCCAGTGCCGCTCTATGCCACGCCGCATGGAGGACGGCTCGACCCTGTGGGACGGCGTTGTGATGGATATCACGGGGCGCAAGCAGGCCGAGGAGGCGCTGCGTGAGAGTGAGGTGCGCGTGCGCCGGAAGCTGGAGAGCGTACTCTCGCCCGGGGGAGACCTGGGCGTCCTCGAACTGGCCGACATCATCGACGCGCCTGCCCTCCAGAAGCTGATGGACGATTTCTTCGCTGTGGCCGGCTTCCCCATGAGCATTATCGACCTCAGAGGTCGGGTGCTGGTGGGGGTTGGGTGGCAGGAGATCTGCACCCGATTCCACCGCGTAGAGCCTGACACTTCCCGGCTTTGCCTGGAGAGCGATACCGAGCTTTCCGCGGGCCTGGCGCAGGGTGAATTTCGGCTGTACAAGTGCAAGAACAACCTGTGGGACATTGCTACGCCGATTATTGTAGGGGGCCGGCATATCGGCAACGTATTCTCTGGGCAGTTCTTCTTCGATGACGAGACCGTTGACCGCGAGATGTTCCGTGCCCAGGCCAGGGAATACGGCTTCAATGAGGAGGAATACCTGGCTGCCTTGGACCGCGTTCCCCGCCTGAGCCGCCAGACCGTCGATCACGGAATGGCATTCCTCCTCAAACTGTCCGATACGCTCTCCCAACTGGGATACAGCAACGTCAAGCTGGCCCGGCTGCTCACGGAGCGCGACCGTTTGACCGCTTCGCTGCGCGATTCCCGTCGTGCAGCCCTGAACATGATGGAGGACGCCCTTGCCGCCCGTCGACAGACCGAAGAGAAGGAGAAGGAGCTCAAGGAGAGCGAAGAGCGGCTGCGGCTCTTCATTCGACACGCGCCCGCGGCCCTCGCCATGTTCGACCGCGATATGCGCTACCTCAGTTTCAGCCGCCGCTGGCTGAGCGACTACGGCCTGGGCGAGCGCGATCTGCGAGGACTCTCCCATTACGAGATCTTCCCTGAGATTTCGGAACGCTGGAAGGAAATCCACCGCCGCGCGCTCGCGGGCGAGGTCGTGCAGAATGACGACGACTGCTTCAAGCGGGCAGACGGATCGGAGCAGCGGCTGCGGTGGGAAGTGCGGCCCTGGTTCGATGTGACTGGCAAGGTCGCCGGCATTGTGGTCTTCAGCGAAGACATCACCGAACGCAAGCGTGCCGAAGAGGCCTTGCAAAGGACAAACGAGAAGCTTGAAGAGGCGAACAGAGAGCTTGAGAGCTTCAGCTATTCGGTCTCCCATGACCTTCGCGCCCCACTGCGGCATATGGCTGGATTTGTCGAACTCCTTCAGAAGAGACTTCAGGAACACCCGGATAAGAGAATCCACCATTATATGGCTGTGATAGCCGGCGCCGCAAAAAAGATGGGGACGCTCATCGATGATCTCCTCGCCTTCTCTCGCATGGGGCGTACGGAGATGCAGATGAAAAGAATAAACCTTAATAACCTGACAAGGGGGGTTCTCCGTGAACTGCAGCACGAAGTGAAGGGACGGGACATTGAATGGAAGATCGATGACCTGCCCGAGGTGTCCGGCGATCGGTCATTGCTGAGACTCGCCCTTGTCAATCTCGTCTCCAACGCAGTTAAATACACCCGTACGCGTCCCCGGACCGAGATCAGCATAGGGTGCGAAGACAGGGGAGACGAATTCGTCTTTTTCGTCAAGGATAACGGTGTGGGGTTTGACATGGAATATGCCAATAAGCTCTTCGGGGTATTTCAGCGGCTCCACAGCCACGAAGAATTTGAAGGAACAGGCATCGGGCTTGCTAATGTCCGGCGCATCATTTTACGTCATGGTGGGAGGACGTGGGCCGAAGGCGCTGAGGGACAGGGCGCGACATTTTACTTTAGCCTTCCAAGAGAGAGAGGAGGTGCAGTAGCATGCAAGAATTGAAATGTATTTTACTCGTCGAAGATGATCCACACGATGCCGAACTCATAATGACCGGCTTTGCCGAAAACAATCTGGCGAACGAGGTCGTATCGGCCCGGGACGGGAAAGAAGCGATCGATTACCTCAGCTACAATGGCAAGTTCGCCCACAGGACAGGCGACAATCCCGCTGTTGTCCTCCTTGACCTCAAGCTTCCAAAGCTAAGCGGCTTTGAGGTACTCAAAAGGATCAGGTCAGACGAAAGACTCAAGCTCACGCCGGTGATAATCCTCACCTCATCCAAAGAAGACAAAGATATTCTTGAAGGGTACCGGCTTGGTGCAAATGGTTACGTCGTGAAGCCTGTCGATTTCCATGAATTTATCGACGTCGTCAAACAGATCAGGGGATTCTGGATGATTGTTAACGAACCGCCGCCACCGGTCGAGTGCTAATCTTTGCCAATCACCGCATGGAGAGCTTCCCATAGCTGCTGCATTCTGTATGGCTTTGGTATGGAGCCGGCAAACCCGTACTGACGGTAATTCAGCATTACCGGATCATCGGTATATCCGCTCGAGACAATGCCCTTAACGCGGGGATCTATTTCAAGGAGCTTCCTCATGGCATCCTCTCCGCCTCTGCCTCCGGCCACGGTCAAGTCGAGAATTACTGCATGGATGACGCGGCCGTCTTCTCTTGCGCCCCCGTATATCTTAACCGCCTCGTCGCCATCCTCTGCGAACCAGACTTCGCATCCGATGTAGTTCAGCATTGCGCCGGCAACAGCTCGCACCCTCTCCTCATCGTCCATGAGAAGAATCCTTGCCGACATGCCTCCCTTTGTGACCTCCCTGACGAAGCGTTTTTCTTCTGTCCTTTCTTCTTCAACCATCTGCTTTCGGGATGCAGGGAGATAGACATGAAAGGTGGTTCCGAACCCGAGCCTGGATTCGACCGTAATCAGGCCACCATGCCTTTTTATGATCGAATGGCAGATGGCAAGCCCCAATCCCCTTCCTTTCTCAGCACCCATTTCCTTGGTAGAAAAATAGGGATCGAAAATCCTCGTCAGGTCATCCTCGGTTATCCCCCTTCCGCTGTCTTCAAAAGATATCCTCACGTAGTTCCCTTCCTTCAGCGGAAGTTTCTCCCTCTCGCCTTCAGCAACAGCAACATCCTTCGCAGAAATGGTGAGAACTCCTCCTTCCGGCATGGCCTCCCGTGCATTGACAACGAGGTTGCTGATCACCTGATTCATCTGACCCTCGTCAACTTCAACAGCACTGATGTCCTCAGGAATGATAAATCGGGGAGAAATGTTGGAGCCGCGCATCGAAAAGATAACCGAGTCCTTCAGCAATCTGGACATTGAGACGGTCTTCTTAACAGGGAATCCGCCTTTCGAGAAGGTGAGCAGTCGGTTGCTTAATTCTTCGGCGCTTTCGCACGCCCTTTCGGCCGCTTCGAGACTCTCGAATGTTGCGTCCTCGGGCTCAAACGCCATCTTTGCAAGAGAGATATTCCCCACGATCACCTGCAATAAATTATTGAAGTCATGGGCAATACCACCGGCGAGGATCCCCATCGATTCCAGTCTCTGGACTTTCTGCCGTTCTTCTTCCAGCTTCTGCCGCTCCGTGACATCGTGCAAAACCCCGACGATCCGGATCGCCTGACCTGCCATATTTCGATAAACCACTCCTCTTTCTTCGACAAAACCTTCGCTCCCATTGTGACGGACAATACGATGTTCAACAGCAAAGGGTGTCTTCATGTCCAGAGAGCCTTTGATTACTGTCTCGACCCTCTCACGGTCCTCGGGATGGATCCTCTCAAGAAATCTTTCATGTGTCGGCAGAAACGCCTGGGGACGGAAACCGAAAATCCGGTATGTTTCATCAGACCAAATGACCCAATTCCCCACGATGTCCCAATCCCATGTGCCGACGTGTGCTATCTGTTGCGAAATAAGGAGACGCTCTTCGCTCTCCTCCAGCGCCTTATTTACCCTCTGGAGTTCTGCCGTGCGTTCCGTTACCCTTCTTTCGAGTTCTTCGTGGGACCGCTTCAGCGCCTCCTCAGCTTTCTTGCGGTTGGCCCTGTCCTCTGCCTCTTTCAGTGCCCTCTTAACGGCAACGGGGAGCTTCGCCAGTCTGTCTTTCAGAATATAATCTGTTGCACCTCTCTTGAGCGTCTCGATGGCGAACTCTTCTCCGATTTGACCGGAGACAAAGATAAACGGGGTCTCAGGACACTCTTCCCGTGCGATATCGAGCGCAGAAAGACCATCGAAAGACGGCAACGCATAGTCTGAAAGAATAAGGTCAAACCGGTATGTCTTGAGTGCTGCGACGAAATCTTCTCTCTTTTCGACGCGGGTCATGGAGCATTCAACGCAATCCTGGGCAAGGTGTGCCCTGATGAGTTCAAAATCGGCCTCATCATCCTCGAGGTTGAGGACTTGCAGCCCTTTCCTTAGTAACGTCTCGACCATCTCCCGCCTCCTCGCCCGATGCAGCATAGGGCATTTTCACTGTCTTCCAAGACTATCATGCCCGATCAAGACCGGTACCCGGCGTTTATCCTCACATACTCTTCGGTAAGGTCACAGGTGAGCACCTTTGCAAAAGCAGTTCCGAGGTGCAGGTCAACGGTAAGAGACACCTCTTTGGATCTCAGCGCAGCTCCGGCTTCCCGGTCACTCCCGGTTGAGAGGCCCTTATTGGTTATCTTAACCCTGCCGACGTAAATGTCGGTCCTTTCCTCTCTCATCGTGATACCCGAATATCCGAGGGCAGCGATTATCCTGCCCCAGTTTGCGTCATTGCCATACAGTGCCGTCTTCACAAGGAGAGAATTCGCTATGGCATAGGCGCCCTTTTCAGCGTCTGCCTTTGTCACGGCATTCTTTACGGTGATCTCCACGAGTTTTGTCGCACCTTCACCGTCTTTCACGATCAGTCTGCTTAACGCCCCGGCAACATCTGAAAGGCCCTTCGAAAACAGACTGAAGGAACGGGACCTCTCATCTACGAGATCATTTTCTGCAAGTCCGTTAGCCATCATGAGGATCGTGTCGTTCGTCGACATATCACCGTCAACGGTTACCCTGTTGAACGACCCCTGCACAGCATCCCTGAAAGCCCTGTCGAGAGCCCGACCCGAAATGTTGATATCAGTAATGAGAAAGGAGAGCATGGTAGCCATATTCGGGCATATCATCCCTGCCCCCTTGCAGACGCCGGCGATCGTGCCCTTCCTCTTTCCTATCTTCATGACCCTGGAGACAACCTTTGGGAAGGAGTCTGTCGTCATTATGGCGGCAGCCACATCATCAAGCGTCGACGCTCCAAGGGATTTCGCAAGTCCGTCAATCTTTGAAGCAATCCTCTTCATGGGCAGGGGCTGCCCTATGACACCGGTAGAGCAGACATAAACGCTCTTCTCCTTCAGCCTTAATGCAGCAGCCACCAGCTTCGTCATGGCAAGGGCATCTTCCTCTCCCTGCCTACCGGTGCACGCGTTCGCATTTCCGCTGTTGACGATAATCGCCTGTCCCTTTCCAGACGCAATCCTCTTCATGTCGAGTCGGACAGGGGCCGCTTTCACCTTGTTTGTGGTGAACATGCCGGACATCAGGGCCTCTTTCTCGGAATAGATGAGGGCGAGGTCTCTTCTCCCCGGCTTCTTGATCGCTGCTCCTGCAGTCGAAAAAAGGAACCCCTTCGGAGTCGCCAGGTCTCGTGAACCCATGTTCGGTTCGTCTCTTCCCAAAGCATCTATACCATACCATACTCTCACCAGCCCTGCAATGGTTTCTCTGAAATCCATAAACGAGGAAGTCGCTTTTCTTCAAGTTGCACAGAACTATGACGTACCGTCAATCAACCAGAGACGCGCTTCGTAAGGCATGAGAACAGCGGATCAACAACTATTTCTGTTGACAGGGGAACGGATATATTGCTATAACTAAGGAGCATGATTCATAAAACGTCCAAAATATGGATGGACGGGGAGTTTGTCGACTGGGACAAGGCGCAGGTCCATGTCCTCACCCACTCGCTCCATTACGGCCTCGGTGTTTTTGAAGGCATCAGGTGTTATGAGACCGGGAAAGGTCCTGCCATATTCAGGCTGAAAGAGCACGTAGAGAGACTTTTCAGCTCCGCTCATATCTTCCTCCTCGAGATCCCTTTTTCGAGGCAAGAGATAGAACAGGCGATAATCGACACGATCAGGGTAAATGGCGTGAAGGAATGCTATATCAGGCCCCTCGTATATATCGGTGACGGCGCTATGGGACTCTATCCGAGAGGGAATCCCACAAGGGTTTCAATTGCGGCGTGGCCCTGGGGAACCTATCTCGGAGAGGACGGGATCACAAAGGGGATAAGGATTAAAGTTTCGTCCTTCATAAGAAGCCACGTAAACTCAAACATGGCAAGGGGAAAAGTCTCGGGATATTATGTGAATTCCCAACTCGCAAGAAAGGAGGCCATCTCATGCGGCTACGACGAGGCCCTTCTCCTTGACACAGAGGGATACGTCTCCGAGGGAAGCGGAGAGAACATCTTTCTCGTAAGGAACGGCAAGCTCAAGACCACGCCCCTCACCTCGATACTCGAGGGCATCACGAGGGACAGCATCATGGAAATGGCCGTGAATGAAGGGATTCAGGTTTCGGAAGAGCGGTTTACGAGAGACGAGATCTACATCGCTGAAGAGGCGTTCTTTACCGGCACGGCTGCCGAGGTTACTCCAATACGAGAAGTTGACGGAAGGATCGTAGGAGACGGGAAGCCCGGTCCGGTGACGAAGAGATTGCAGTCGATCTTCTTCGATACGGTCAAAGGAAAGAATAGGAACTATGAATCATGGCTGACATACATCTAGGCGCTTCTTGCTCATGCGTTTATGACAAAAAAGGCCCGTCTTCTCCGGGCCTTTTTTGTCATGCTCTTCGCCTATTTCTTGTGACACTTGCCGCAAGACGCCTTGTCTGACTGAGCAAATGCAGTCTTACCATTGTGGCAAGCTCCGCATCCTTTGTCGCTCTCATGGTCCTTCTTCGTCATCTTGAACGCGCCCTTCTTCATCTGGAACAACTTCGGATGGCAGTCGTTGCATTTCGACTTTTCATGCACCTTTCCATCAAAGACAACCTTGCCCTCGCCTCCTCCTGCGTACTCGACGCTCTTTCCCGGCGCCACCGCAAAAGCGCTGCCGACGAAGACCACAGAGATGGCGATTGTTAACAGAACCGTGAATGTCCTCATGCTCTCTTCACCTCCTTTCCTAAAAAATTTTACGTCCGGCAACACCACCAAAAAAGAAAAAGACAGATGATCCCTCTTTATGTCCTTATGAGGCAATCTGTTAATCATAATTATACACCTTATCATGAATTCCCGGTTTTGCATAGGGGGCAGCCATTATGAAACACTTGCAGCGGGCGAGATGTCAGCCAGGGCCCCTCTGCGATAAGGACGGACAATCACCCTCCTTACAATGACGATCAGACTTCAGAAGAGACTGAAACCACCTTCGCAAAAAAAGGCCCGAAAAAATCGGGCCGCGTTTATTTCCCGCTGCTTGTCCTTATTTCTTATGGCACTTTCCGCAGTTTGCAGCGTCCTTCGTTGCGAATGCCTTTGTACCGTTATGGCACTCTCCGCAGAGCTTGCCCGCGTTCAACTCTGCCATCGTGATCTTTGCTGTGCCTTTCTTCATCTGAAATATTTTCGTGTGGCAATCGTTGCATTTCAGACCCTTGTCAGCATGAACCTTGCCGTCAAAGGTTACCTTTCCCATGCCCTTTCCTTCCCACTCCACGGTCTTCCCAGGGTTCACAGCCATGGCGCTGCCGACGAACATAATAGCCACCGCGATTGTCAACAGGATCGTAAGTATTTTCATTCTCTCTTCACCCCCTTTCGGTGCGGTTTTGGTCTCCTTAATAGTATCTTAAGAAGCAAGAAGTATACCATCCTGCAACTGATCAGAACCTATCAGGTTCTCTCTGTTCTTTGTTCGTAGATTCTCGCGTACCGACCATTTTCGGGAACCTTTTTCCCTTTTGGGGAATGAAGGACGATGAAAATGTAATCCATTTCCCCTCTGCAATCAAGCCGCCGTTGGGCAGGGTTAGGACATAGAGTCCATGAAACAGATAAAGGAGCAGGTATCAGATGTGGTAGGCAAGACTGACCGAAAGGAAGTGCGTTTCCTGGTCAAAGGGAAAGGACCCTGCGGAGAGTCTCATGAAGTTCCGTCATTCTGAAGGGCTTCTTCACAGCGCCAAGGAACCCGTATTTCTCGTAATTCGCCATGATCGGTTCATCGGAATATCCGCTTGCAACAATCGCCTTGACACCCGGGTCGAATTCGATCAGCCTCTCAACAGCATCCCTTCCACCCATGCCGCCCGGGATGGTCAAGTCCATGAGAACCGTGTCAAAGGGCTGTCCCGATTCCTTAGCCTGCTTATAAAGCTCTATGGCTTCTCCTCCGTCCTTCGCAAAATCAACATCGCATCCGAAATGTCTCGCCATCTCACCGGCGACATTCCTGACGTTCTCTTCGTCATCCATGATGAGGATCTTCCCATGGAGCGTTGTGATCTGCTCTTCCTTCATCCTCTTCGCCGATCTCCTCTCTTTAGAAGCAGGCAGATAGACATGGAACGTGGTCCCCACCCCTATCGTGGATTCAACGGCGATATGACCGTTATGCTTCCTGACAATAGAGTAACTCGTGGCCAGGCCGAGACCGCTCCCTTTCTGCTTGGTGGTGAAATAGGGGTCAAAGATCTCCTGAACATTTTTTTCCGGTATGCCGATGCCCTCGTCGTGAATTGAGATCCTTATGTATTCCCCGTTCTCAATCGGCAGATAATGGCGGTCGGTGATACTCAGGCGTTCGCAAGTCACCGTGACCGTCCCGCCCCCTGGCATCGCCTGCTGGGCGTTCAAAACAATGTTCTGGACCACTTGACTGATCTGTCCCTCGTCTACGGCTGCCAGCAATGGTTCGGCAGGAAGATGAAACTCGCACCTCACATTGGACCCCCGTAAGGCAAAAGTGGCAATCTCCTTCACGAGTTCTCCAAGGGACTTCACTCTCATGACAGGCTCACCCCCCTTCGAAAACGTGAGCAACTGCTGGGCCAGGTCGCGCGCCCTGAGAGAAGCCCTTTCTGCCTCGACCAGTCTTTCATTGAACTTTTCTTCGGATTTGGCATAGGCCTTTGCGAGAGTGATATTTCCGAGAATAGCCGTCAGAATGTTATTGAAATCATGGGCTATCCCTGCCGCAAGGACTCCCACGGATTCGAGTTTCTGCTCCCGTATCAGTTCCCCTTCGAGCTTCCCGCTCTCCGTTAGGTCACGAAAGACGAGCACAACTCCAATCATCTTACCAAGACGGTCGAGCACGGGATTGCCTCTCATGGCGACAAGCCTTTCCATTCCGTCCCTGGCAACAAGGACGGTATTCCTCGTGAGACTGACCATATCTCCTGTCCTGAGCACCTCTGTCACAGGATTTTCACGTGCCCGGCGGCTCTCTTTGTCGACGATACGGAAGACATCCGTAAGACTCCTGCCCACGATCTCCTCTTTCCACCCAGTCAGTTCTTCAGCAGCCTTATTGACCATGATGATCTTCTCCTCGGTATCGGTCGTAATGAGGCCGTCGCCGATAGAACAGAGGGTCAGGGCAAGACGTTCCTTTTCCGTGACCAGGGTTCTCAGGACTTCATTCCACGTCGCTATCTTACTGTGGAGTCTCGTCAGCGTAATCATCTGTCCGACATAGTTCGAAAGAACGACCATGAGCCCTATCATATTCTCCTCGAAGGCCTCGAGCAGGGGATGGCTGAAATTCATGACGCCGATGACTCCCTCATCATTCTTCAGGGGAATCGAAAGGAGCGACGTAATCGGCACCCGGACATCGAAAGGACTAAAACGCGCGTCACGGCACACATCAGGTACGAAGATGTACTTTCCGGTCTCCGCTGCAGAGCCGGCTATCCCTTCTCCGACACGTATTCGTGTCGTCTTTTCAGTCATCCTTACGTCAGAAAAGACGTCTCCTTTGCCTTTCCCTGCTACGAGGCTGAGGTGCTCGCCGTCCTCGTCCCTCAGCATGATCGAACAATTTTCAAACTGAAGTTCCTGTGAAAAGATCTCGAGTATCCTCTTGCAAAGAACATCGATTTGGGTTATCTCGTCCCCAAGCCTGCCGACTCTGATCAATGCAGAAAGGGCCCTTATCGACAGTTCATAAAACCTTTCCATACCCTGGAGCGCCTGGTAGTACACGCGTGAGTATTTCATATGTCTTCCAAACTCATTCTGAATTCGCGCCGCTAGGATGAGCTCTTCCTCAGAAAGGCCGTTGAAGGGGGCCGGCGCGTACCCTTCCTCAGTGAAGCTTCTCTGCAACCATTCCATGAAGACCGTGTCGATCATAGATCAAAGAGACCGCGGGAGAAGATGTTCCTGTCGATCCCCCTTTCGATATCAGCCAGATCCTTCTTTCCTATGCCGAGGAGTGTGAGAGATGAAGGTTCCAAAGGATAAGATGGTCCCTTCTCCGTAACATTGAAGGGACTCCTGCTCGTAATCCAGTCTGCCACGTGGACGAGTGCCGTGAGTTTCCGTGCTTCATCATGGGCAAGGGCCGGAGCATGGTGATAGCGTATCGCCGCCGATACCGCTCCCGGCAGATTCCACTGGTAGGCAAGCCATGCGCCTACGTCTGCATGGGAGCAGGCCAGGACCTTCTTCTCTGCTTCAATGAGCGAGGTCTCGCCGGCAAACTCATCCATTACCCTTCGGTAGTGGTCGGGGAAAAAATTATTCATGACGAGAAACCCGAGATCGTGGAGCATGCCGTAGACAAAGACCTCGTCCCGGTTGCCGAACTTGAGATCATCGGACAGAAGCTTTGAGACCATAGCCACAGCAACGGAATGTCTGAAGATCCGCCTGCCATCGAGCGGCTGCTCATGCCGCTCCCTGTCGAGGACCGTCATGAGCGCTACTCCAAGGGCAATATTCCTGACATTGTTAAACCCTATCCTCATGATTGCGCCGGAGACGGAGGTGTTCGGGGTTTCAAGCCCAAAGAACGCCGAGTTCGATACGCTCAGGATCTTCGCCGACATCGCCGGGTCATTCTCTATGACCTCTTCCAGCCTTCTGACGGACACCATATCATCACTCATACGGTCCAGCATTTCCCGTGCGATATGGGGAAGGGTAGGAAGCTTCGGGATCTTCTGTACGAGGAGTCTCAAGGGCTCAGTCACCGCATGTCACCTCACGCTCATCGGCTCACCATACCACCATAAGATACCATAATATCCTGACTTAAGTGTATCGGCATACCGTTTCGAAATCAAGAGGATTCTAAACGAAAGACTAATAATCTACCCCCCTGCGCGTTTCGATCCTGTCAAGAATTTCGGCGACTGCCTCTGCCATTACCTTCACGGCCTTTTCCCCCTTTTTCACTGTGGCCTTTCCGGGATCTCCCCATACGCCGCCAGGCCAGTACCTCACCTTGTTCTTTACAATAAAGGGCTTGGGAATCTTTGGATATTCCTTAGGCGCCCTGCCCTTGACGAGCCCCTGCGAAAAGTAAAGGACTATCGACGTCTCAAGTTCTCCTGCGTGAGAATCGTCAGGCGTCTCGGCGATCTTCGATAACTCCTTCCACAAAAGCTCGTAGGGAGTAAAGGCCGCTATCCTTATGCCCTCAAATTCATCGACGAGAATCTCTGCGGTCTCTTTCAATGCGGCCATATGAAGACTTCCACCGTGGCCCGATATGAGGAGGAAATTTCTCAAACCCTTCTCGTAGGCCTCACTCACAAGATCAAGGGAGAGTTTCCTGAGAGTCTCCGGCGCAATGCTGAGGGTGCCTGGATGGTCCTTTGTGGAGGTACATACGCCATAGGGGATCACGGGGGCGAGAAAAAACGTTCTCTTTTTCGCCACGACATTCAGGACTTCCCTGATGATAAGAGAGTCGGTGTTCAGGGGCAGATGGGTTCCGTGTTCTTCAATCGTTCCAAAGGGGAAAACGATCGTCTTAGTCCTTCTCAGTCCTTTCTGAAACTCCTTCATCGTAATGTTTTCGAGTATGATCATGCTGTCCCTCCGAGAAAGTATTCGTGTCTCCACAATCTCCTGATGTGGTCATGCCAGACGGCCTTCCCTGCTATGACACCATTATCAGGAAGAAGGCGGACCATGTCAAGGCGTTCTCCGTGCGTCATTTCTTGAATGAGACGAGGCAGACGCCGGCCTCGCTAAGCACTCAGCTCATTGCTAAAGCGGATTCAAAATGTTAGAATAGGCAGCTCTTGCAGATCTCTTGGCGGGCATGGACAAAAAGAAGATAGAGGAAGGCGTCAGGCTTATTATCGAAGGCATCGGTGAAGACCCCGGGAGGCCCGGCCTCAGGCGTACACCGGAAAGGGTCTTCACGATGTTTACGGAGATCTTCTCGGGTCTTGGCGAATCACCGCAGGACCTCCTTACTCCCATGGAAGGAGAAAAGCACGATGAGATGGTGCTTCTCAAGGACATCCCCTTTTATTCAATGTGCGAACACCATCTCCTCCCCTTTTCCGGAAGCGCTCACATCGCCTATATCCCTGAGGGCGGCAGGATCGTCGGCATCAGCGCCCTTGCGAGGGCTCTGGAGGTATTTGCGAAGAGGCCTCAGGTACAGGAACGGTTGACGACCCAGCTCGCAGATCTCATCATGAAGAGGCTCCAGCCCAAGGGGTGCATGGTTATTCTCAACGCTGAGCATCTCTGCATGAGCATGCGGGGGATCAAGAAACCCGGTTCGACAGTTGTCACCTCTGCTGTCAGGGGCATTTTCAGGACAAAACAGAGCACACGGGAAGAGATGCTCGAACTCTTAAACAGAAGGGACTAGCTATCAGGGGTCATGGACCTTTTTTTGAGGCACCGCCCAGGTCATCATATCGAATATTACCGAGAGACGAGGAGGAAGAAGATGGCAGCAAAGATCATCAGCGGCACAGAGATCGCCGCACAGATACGGGAAGAGCTCAAGAAGGAAGTCGTGGATCTGAAGGAAAAACATGGGGTAGTGCCCGGACTGGTCACGATCCTCGTCGGCAAGAATCCGGCATCTGTCAGCTATGTCACGGCCAAACAGAAGACCGCCCACGACCTTGGTTTCAATTCTTTCCAGGACGACCAGCCGGAGACCATATCAGAGGCTGACCTGCTCAAGCTCGTCGACAAATACAACAAGGATCCAAAGATACACGGCATCCTTGTTCAGCTACCCCTACCGAAGCATATCGATGAAAAGAAGGTCCTCAACGCCATAGACCCTGACAAGGACGTAGACTGCTTTCACCCGGTCAATGTCGGGCGGTTGATGATCGGCGGCGACGAGGCGAGGTTCCTTCCCTGCACACCCGCGGGCATCCAGGAACTCATTGTCCGCTCAGGGTTCGAGACTTCCGGAGCCGAGGTCGTCGTCGTGGGCCGCTCCAACATCGTCGGCAAACCCATTGCGAACATTATGCTCCAGAAAGGCAGGGGGGCCAACGCCACGGTCACCATCGTCCATACCGGTACGAAGAACCTCGAGGCTCACTGCAAGCGCGCAGACATCCTCATCGTTGCTGCAGGAGTTCCGCATCTCGTGAAGCCTGAATGGATCAAGCCTGGTGCCTGCGTCATAGACGTCGGCGTCAACCGTGTTGGTGAGAAGATGAGCGAGAAGACCGGCAAGATGGTTCCGATCCTCAAGGGCGACGTTGACTTTGACGCAGCCAAGGAGATCGCCGGCGCCATCACTCCTGTGCCGGGCGGTGTCGGACCGATGACCATCACCATGCTCATGAAGAATACCGTCAGTGCCGCGAGACAGGCGGCAGGCGTTAAGGGATGAACGTAGCGTGAATAACAGGAACGGAGGAGAAATGAAAAAGATCTTGTGTCTCATCATGGTGATGTCCATGGCCCTTTTCTTTGCATGCGCGAAGAAGGGTGAACAGAAGATATCAGGTACAGGGGGAGCGTACGTAGCAAAGGTAGGCTCGGCCACGATAACAGAGGAAGATGTGAAAAAAGAGCTGAAGGCCCTTCCGGAACAGATCCAGAAGATGTTCGAGGGACCCGAGGGTATGCAGAGATTCGTGGATGAGCTCGTAAAAAAGGAGGTCCTCTATCAGGAAGCAAAGAAGAAGGGTCTCGAAAACAGCGCCGAATACAAGAAGAAGCTTGAAGACTTCAAGAAACTCACCCTCATCAGTCTGCTCCTCCAACAGGAGATCGAGGAAAAGGCCAAACCGAGCGAAAAAGAGGTCAAGGATTATTACGAGGCCCACAAGGCAGAACTCACCTCCAACAGCCAGATAAGGGCAAGCCATATCCTCGTAAAATCAGAGGATGAGGCTAAGAAGATCCTTGAACAGATCAAAAAGGGCGCAGATTTTGCGAAGCTCGCAAGAGAGAAGTCCATAGACACCGGTTCAGCGCAGAACGGTGGGGACCTCGGGTTCTTCTCGAAAGGTCAAATGGTGCCTGAATTCGAAAAGGCAGCCATATCACTCAAGAAGGGTGAAGTCAGCGGACCGGTCAAGACCCAGTACGGCTACCACATCATAAAGGTGACTGACAAGAAGGAAGGGAAGATCCTTGAATTCGACAAGATAAAGGAAGCACTGACCCAGAAGGTGACTGCAGAAAAACAGAAAGAGCTCTTCGACTCTTACATGAACAATCTGAAGAATTCATACAAGCCCGAGATCAATCAAGAGGCCCTCGCGAAGATCGCACCTGCTGTGAAGCCGGGGAGTGAAGAGGGCAAAGAGAAGGAAGCGAAGGAAAAGAAATAACCTTAGTGTTCGGCGACCGGGTAGGTAAGCCGGGATTGTCTGCAGACGAAGGGGAAACCGCTTCTATGTCTCTTTTGGTATCAGGTAGAGGCAATGGAGGGCGCCATCGGCAAGGGTCTGTTGCTGCTGAATCGGAACGCCCTCCCCGACGAGTGCCTGCAAGAGCCTGAAATCACAGGCACAGGCTTCTCTGAAACGTGATGCCACCTTTGGCAGCGGACAGTTGAATTGTTTCAGCTTAAAGTCCTTGTCGTCCTCCTCCAGTTCGACGATCCCTCCCTCACTGCTAAGCATCTCCGCAAGGGCGGAAACCCGTTGGGAAAGAACGGATTTCTCGGAAAAAGTCTTTATCTTCTCGCTGACGATCCTCTCCGTTCTCCTCCTGAAAAGCTCATCAACCTTCTCCCTTCCCTCATACTTTTCGATATCTTTCAGGATGTCGAGGGAGAAATCCGCATAACCATTCGGGAAGAGACCACCAGCCTTTTCAGTCAGTCGATAAAGGTAACCGGGACGTCCGACTCCCCGTCTCTTCGTGATATATTCGACGATGCCGTTCCTCTCAAGGACAAGGAGGTGCTGCCGGACGCCCATTGGAGTGATACGTACCACCTTGCTGAGTTCCTCTACAGAAAGGCTGCCCCGCTTCTTGAGAGCAAGGGTGATAGCCTTTCTCGTCGGATTATCAATAAGTTCCATGAACATGCATTCAAAGTACCACATTTTTGAATATTTGTAAAGCCTAATATCAAAGAATCCGGAACGATTCGGTTCTTGGGGCATGAGTTTCTGGAGAACGCGTCAGTTCGAGAGAAAGATTCCTGAAAGGACGCTCAAAAAGGGACGCAGGTGTCTGCGTCCCATAGAAAGGAGAAACTCTATGTTTGGACCGCTTCTATGCCTGGGGAAAAATGGGACGAGGGTACAAGCCTGCAGCCTTCACGATCTTTTCGATGGCCTCTTCCCATTCAATGGCCTGGATGTGGACTCCCTTGACCCCGGGTATTTCAAGGGCATGATGAATGAGCTCAACAGTGATCCTGATCCCCTCCTCCTCCTGCAGCTCTTTGGCTTTCTTCTTATCGTCACCTGCAGCGCTTTTTGCCTTGTTCATCCGGTCAATCAGGGCCTTCGGCACAGTCACACCCGCTACTGAAGAGTCCATGTATTTCAGCATCATTGCGCTCTTGGGAACGATAATGCCTGCCAGAAGGGCGGTCTTTTCAAGGATACCGAGGTTCCTCGCCTTTTCCATCTGTGATTTAAAGAGTTCCATGTCGTAGATGCCCTGGGTCTGGATAAAGTCCGCGCCGGCATCGACCTTTTTCTTCAGGTTGTATGGTCGGAAGTCCATAGGATCACCCATGGGTGTCCAGCTCGCGCCGATAAAGAACTGCGGCGGCACTTCGATCTTGTCGCCTCCCTGCTGCAGTCCCTCATCTCTCATCTTCTTGAGGATGCCTACAAGTTGTGTGGTATCAACGTCGTAGACGTTCTTCGCACCGGGATGGCCCTTCAGTTTCCCGGCAGCGCCGAACTTCTGGTGGTCACCGGCTATACAGAGGCAGTTCTTGAGGCCGAGGGCAGCAGCGCCCAAAAGATCGGCCTGCATGGCGATGCGGTTCCTGTCACGGCAGGTCATCTGCATGACCGGCTCAAGGCCTTCGCGAAAAGCTATGAAGGCTGCGGCAATGCTCGATATACGCACAATCGCAGTCTGGCAGTCCGTGATGTTTGCCGCATCGCAAAAGCCCTTCAGCCTGTGGGCCTTATGGACCACCTCGTCCGGGGAAGCGCTCATGGGAGGACCGAGTTCGGCTGTTACGGCGGGCTGTCCGCTCAGGATCACGCGTTCAAGATTGCTTCCGGATTTCATTTCTTGACCTCCCCCTTGGCTTTCTCCTCCTCCTTCTCTTCAAGTTCGGCGATATGCTCCAAAACAACTCTGCGGGGACCGCCGTGAGTGCCCGTTGACCAGTCCTTTGGAGGCTGTATCTCGAGGAGTTTTTCAAGTCTTCCCAATTTCTTCATCCTTTCGACGATCAGGTACCACGCGCAGTCCACCTGATCGCTGACCTCGCACTTCCCCTTGTTGGTGCCGCCGCAGGGGCCGTTCAAGAGCGACTTGGAGCAGCGGACGACCGGGCATATGCCGCCTGTAAGATGGAGAATGCAGTTTCCGCAGCCTCCGCAGAGTTCCGTAAAGACGCCGACCTGGGGAACGCCGCCGTAGAAAGAGGTGTTAATCCCCGGGTAGACCGGTATCTCGCCGATCCTCTCGGTCAGGAAGTTGACCCCCACGCCGCAGGCCGTCGAAAGCACGAGGTCATAGGTCTTCACGTCTTCCATCACCGGATCGAAAAACTCAGGCTCGCAGTGGCGCTCAACAGCGGCGTGCTTCACCTCCATGTCCCTTCCCTCTTCGATAACCTTCATCCTGATCATCGAGGCGATGATCTCCGCCTCTTTGCCGCCGCCCGCATGACAGATGGCAACGCAGGTATTGCATCCGAAAACAAGGACCTTCTTGAAGTCCTTGACCATTTCCCAAATTTCCTCAATCGGTTTCTGTGTCCCAACAATCATCGGTCTATCACTCCTTTATCTTACGCTTGGCGAGGGCAAGCCCTATGGGCGAAGGCCCGAGCCTGCGGATCTTTTCAGTGAACTGTGTGCAGATCTCTGCCCACCTCGGCCCCATGGCAGCAGACAGGTTGTACATCTCGAGACGGGCCGGATCGATGTTCAGCTTTGCGAGCAGATTCTTCACGTACGCTATGCGCCGGGCTGCGAATGTATTACCCTCCAGGTAATGACACTGGCCCTTCAGTCAGCCTGCAACGAAGACGCCGTCCACGCCCCGCTCAAAGGCCCTGAGAATATGGATGTGGTCCAGTTTTCCCGTACACGGGAGCCTTATGATCTTCACGTTGGGTGGATAAGAGAGCCTCATCACCCCGGCCAGATCAGCCGCAGCAAAGGCGCAGTAGTGGCATGCGAAGGCCAGTATGTTCGGCTCCCAGCCCGGCAGGCCTTCATGAGGCTTTTCAATGGTGAATATGTCCTGCTCAACTGCTGGTTCTGCAACTGTTGTCATTCTTCAATCCTCCAACGGCTCATATCTGCTTACTCGATCAATAGCAAAGTCACATGAGGATTCCCGATGAGTTCGCTTGCGGGAATGACGAGTGAGGCCCTGCTTGTAACCTCCTCGCTTCCTACGCGCCGATGACCCCGGCTTCAGACTCCACCGCCGCATCGATCATCGCAACAATCTGGTCATCACGGAAATTGTTCACCTGAAATGCCTTGGCAGGGCAGATGCCTGCACAGATGCCGCAACCCATGCATTTCACCTCGTTATGGGAGATCTTCCCGTCCTCGGCGATGTAGGGAGAGCCGAAGGGGCAGACCCTTAGGCAGCTCAGGCACGACATGCAGAGGTCGCGTTTGTGCTTTGCGATGATTCCCGAGACCGCGAGGCTCTCATGGGAGAGGATGACCCCTGCCCTTCCCGCCGCAGCCAGCGCCTGGCTGATGGTCTCATCGAGGTTCTTCGGGGCATGGCCGAGTCCCGCAACAAAGAGCCCCTCACTCGGGAAATCCACAGGACGGAGCTTTACATGGGCCTCGAGGAAGTACCCGTCTGGGTTCCTTGTGACTTTGTACATCTCTCCAACCCTGTCCGTTGTCGGATGCGGTCTGAGGCCCGTCGAAAGGACGAGCCAGTCGGCATCCACAACGAGTTCCCTGTTCAGCATATAATCCCAGGTCTTGATCTTTACCTTATTATTGCCTGCTGCCCCGACAGAGGGTTTCCTGTCCACGTCATATCTGACAAAGAGGACACCGAGATCACGGGCCTTAGCATAATAGTCTTCGCGGAGTCCATAGTTGCGCATGTCCCGATAAATGATAACGACCTGGGCCTTCGGGTTCCGCTCTTTTATAGCTATGGCGTTCTTCACAGCGTCCTGGCAGCATACGCGGGAGCAATACTGGTTAGGCTCCTCCCGCGATCCGACGCACTGGATCATCACGAATCTCTCGCTGTTCTTCGGTGTTTCGCCCTCGGCAAGCCTCTTTTCGAGCCTGCGCTGCGTGATGACTCTATCATTCTGTCCGTAAAGGTATTCCGTAGGCTCATACTCCACCCCGCCCGTGGCAAGGATGACCGCGCCGTGGTCAATGGTCGTACCGTCGGTGAGCGCTGTCTTGAAGTTTCCCACAAAACCTTCGGTCTTCTTCACCTCAACCCCGGTATAGACATTTATCCGTGGATGGGTCACGACCTCCCCGATCTTTGTCTTAAGAAACTGCTGTACGTCGTCTCCTTCGAGGGTACGGTAGACGTTCTTTAAGAGACCGCCGAGCAAAGTTTCGCGCTCGACAATGCTGACCTGAAAGCCCTGGTCAGCAAGGGCGAGGGCTGCAATCATCCCGGCAATCCCCCCTCCGATCACCAGGCATGCCGGCGTGACTCCTACAGTGTCGGTCTTGAGCGGCTCCTGGAGCCTTGACTTCGCAACGGACATCTTCACGATCTGGATCGCCTTCTTTGTGGCCACCTCGTTCTGACCTTTGTGGCACCAGGAACACTGCTCTCTGATGTCGGCGAGATCGAAGAGGTACTTGTTGAGACCCGCCTCGCGGATCGTCTCCTGGAAGAGTTTCTCATGGGTCCTTGGTGTGCACGAAGCGATAACGACGCGGTTTAGGTTCTGCTCCTTAATGGTCTGCTTGATCATCTCCTGGTTGTCCTGTGCGCAGGCATAGATCGTATTCGTAACATAGGTGACGCCGGGAAGGTCTTTTGCGGCACTCACCACCTGGTCGATCTCGACGGTTGAGGAGATGTTCGTCCCGCAGTGGCAGACAAAGACGCCTATCCTCGGCTCCTCACCCTTCACGTCCTTTTCCGGAGGCAACTCCTTTGTCACTGTCTCGGTACCGCGGGCCTCCGCAAGGAGCGCCATGGTCCTTCCCGCGACTGCGCTCCCCTGCATCACGGTCTCGGGGATGTCCTTCGGACCCTGGTAGATGCCGGTCACGTAGATCCCTCCACGGGTTGTCTCGATGGGCTTCAGGGGAGAGGTCTTCGCAAAGCGATAGGGGTTCATCTCGATGCCGAATTTCTCGGCAAACTCAGATGCGTCCTTGTGGGGCTGGATCCCGATGGAGAGGACCACCATGTCAAAGGTCTCATCGATGAGCCTGCCGTCTTCAGTCGCATAGCGGAGGATGAGATCATAGCTGGCGGGATCCTCCCTCACCGCTGAGATCATGGCCCGCTGGTAGCGGACACTGTATTCATTCTTCGCCCGTTCGACGTACTTGTCGAAGTCCTTTCCAAAGGCCCTCATCTCCATATAGAAGATCGTCGGCTCTATATGGGCGTCGTGTTCCTTGGCGATGATCGACTGCTTTGTCGCATACATACAGCAGACCGACGAGCACCAGGGATTCGCGTTACGACGGTCCCTTGAGCCGACGCACTGGATCCAGGCAACCTTCCTCGGATGTCTTCCATCAGAAGGCCGCTTCACCTCTCCCTTGTAAGGACCTGAAGCAGAGAGAATGCGCTCGAACTGTATGGAGGTCACGACGTTCTTCCATCTGCCGAGACCGAATTCTCCCCTCACCGTTGCGTCATAACGGTCGAGGCCGGGACTCAGGATGATCGATCCGATATTGAGCTCTATTTCCCTTCCCTTGTCTTCATAATTGATTGCCCCTGCCTTGCACGCCTTTTCGCAGGCGCGGCATTTCCCGGTGGTGAGGTAGATGCACTTTGAGGCATCGATGGCCCGCGTGTTCGGTACGGCCTGGGGGAACAGGGAATAAATCGCCTTGCGGACACCCAGTCCCTGATCGAACTCACTCGACACCTTCTTCGGACACTTCACCTCGCAGTCGCCGCACCCCGTGCACTTGCCGGAGTCAACATACCGGGGCGCGAGCCTCACCTTGACCCTAAAGTCGCCCTCTGCGCCCTCCACCGAAACGACTTCAGCCAGGGTGTGGATATCGATATTCAGGTGGCGGCCTGCCTCGACCATCTTCGGAGAAATCATGCACATCGAGCAGTCACCCGTCGGAAAGGTCTTATCCAGCATGACCATGGTACCTCCGATGGAGGGGTCCCTCTGGACCATGTGAACTCTGAATCCGCTGTCGGCAAGGTCGAGAGCCGCCTGCATCCCGCCGATGCCGCCGCCGACGATGAGCACCGACCCGATCTTCTTTGATGAACCGTTGTTGCTCATATCAGTTTCAACTCCTTGAGAAGTTCCATTGCGTCAGTAAAATGCCTGTCCACGTGCATCTCATGGGGACTGATTCCCATGGAGATACCGATGAGCTCGGTGATGAAGTAAACAGGGAGTCTCTCCTTTATCCCGTATTTTTCTGCGATCCTTTCCTGATAGGCGTCCATATTGAACTGGCACATAGGGCAGGTCGTGACAAGACAGTTTGCGCCTCTGGCGATGGCGTCCCTTAATATCCTTGACATGAGGAGGAGCGACTGGTCCATATCCACCACCGATGCCGTTGCACCGCAGCAATCCGTTTTATAGCTCCAGTCAAGGGGCTGGGTCCCGAGTGCCTTGCAGACGGTCTCCATCCCCTGGGGGTTTTCGACATTGTCCGGCACGTCCACATCACAGGGGAAACGGGTGAGAAGGCATCCGTAATAGCAGGCGGGCTTCAGCCCCTCCAGTTTCTTCGTCGCCTTTTCCGCGATCTCGCCTGACCAAACCTTAGGTGCGAGTACTTCGAGGATGCTAGAAATCTTCACTCCTTTCCCGACCTTCTTTTCGAGCTCGTCATTAATCGATTCCTTAAGCTCTGCGTCGCAGGAGAGGCGCTTCTGGGAGACGCGCATCCTGCTGTAACAGGATGAACAGGGGATGAAGATCTCGGGAAGACCGCTTGCGTCGGCAATGCCAAGATTCCTGGCAGGCAGTGCCACGGCCAGGAAATCATCCGTCTTGCTCGCCGAGGTTGCGCCGCAACAGTTCCAGTCCTCAAGTTCCTTCAGTTCGATTCCCAACTGCCCGAGGACCTTCTTGCACTGGACGTCATAGAGCTCTGAAGAAGCGTGAAGGGAGCATCCGGGATAATATGCTATTTCCATAGTCTACCTCTGCAATCCGTCACTCGGTCATCTTCCTTCTCAGCCGGCTCAGCCCTTCTTCTCGTCTTTAGCCTTTTTATAGAGGCGCTTCACCTCAGGAAGTCCTTTCACCTTCTCGAAGGAAAGGTGCATCCTTTTCTTCTTCATCATGTCAGCGCCGAGCCTGGCCTGGTTCTTCATCTCCTCAACAATCGCCTTCAATCCTCCCCGCTTTACCTCAGCGATTGCGGTCTTTGCCTCGTACATACCCATGCACTCGAGTTCGTTGAAACGGCCGAAGTGGGACGTCGAGACCATAAAGGCGTTGTGGAACTCGGCGATCTTCGGTCTGAGCGGTGTGAGGTGGGCTTCCTTTGCCATCTGCTTGAGGACTTCGTTGATCCTCGCCGTCTGGATATTATTCGGGCAGCGCGTACCGCAAGTATAACAGGCTAGGCACTTCCATACAAGGAGGTTATTGAGGGCTTCCTCTTTTTCCCCGAGGAGGATCATGCGTATGAGGCGATCAGGCGTGACGCCGGTTTCGTCGCCCACCGGACAACCGGCAGCGCAGCGACGGCATTGGTAACAGGCCAGGACGTTTTGACCCGACCGCTCCATGACCTCTTGGACAAGGGACTGAGAAACTTCAGGTTCAAACGTACAGACGGGTGACGACATGTTCTCCAACTCCTTCCATTCTTTCCCGACTCTTCCTTCGTAATGAGGAACTTCCAAAGAAGTCTAGAAGATCTTTTTTATTATAACCAATCGGTCATTGAAAATCCAACGGCAGTGATCTCCCATTCACGCATCCAACGAGAGGCAACCGGTGAAGGGCATCTCTCTGTTTGGTGGTAAGTCATGGGATCTGCTCTTTTCAGGTCCCATCGGCTATAATGGGAATGTCGAAACCATGACGGAGACCGTATATATTAACAGACTCATAATAGTATGAACTCTCTTTGTAAAATTCCTCCTAACCTCCCTTTTCCAAGGGGAGGGAAATCCCCTCTTCGGCAAAGAGGGGCGAGGGGAGATTTTCTGATTATGTCTATTCTATTTTGAAACTCTTTATATATATAATTATTTCATGAGACTTCGGGGTCCATCGCTCTTTACCATCATCTTCATCCTTGCAGGGCTCTGCATCGGTGATAGTTCGCGCGCAAGCAGGGACCATGGGAGCAATACGGCGTTTCAGGATGGGGTAGCCGCCCAGGTCATGAAGATCCATGACGGAGATACGCTCAGTGTCAGGATTGGCGGCAAGACCGAGAAGATCAGATTGATAGGAATCGATGCTCCTGAGGTCGGCCAGAGACCTTGGGGAGAAAAGGCGAAGAGGCACCTCGCCGATCTCATAGGCGCCTCTGACATAACCATTGTGACCGATGTCAGAAAGAGAGACAGATATGGCCGTCTCCTTGCATATGTCTGGTCAACTGCAGGAAGATTGGTGAATCTTGAGATGGTAAGGGACGGCTATGCTGTCATCTATACTGTTCCACCGAATGTCAGGCATGTTGACCAGCTGAGGGCCGCGCAGAGGGAGGCAAGAGAGAAGAAGAGGGGCATATGGGCAGCAGGAGGACTCCTGGAGTCGCCCCGGGATTACAGGGCGGGACATCCCAGATGATTATGAAACCTGCTCTCAGGACCCGATTCCTCAGCGATAGAGACAATGATCCAGTTTGCCGCAAGGAAGCTGGGGATGCAGGAGAGCAGTCGCCTTAAGGATTTCCTCCCTGTTGCCGCCGATAATCATTTATTCTATAATATTTCATTCTTCTTGATGCCACAATGACACCTATGGAGAGCATCCATGCACCTTTTTAGATACCGGAACGGAGAACTCTATGCCGAAGAAGTGGCGGTGAGGGAGCTTGCCGAAACGTATGGCACCCCTCTTTACGTCTATAGTTACAATACCCTTATAAGACATTTTCAGGCCTATCGTGATGCCTTTGATCATCTGCCCAATCTCATCTGCTTTGCGCTCAAGGCAAATTCGAATTCCGCGATACTCCGTACCATCGCCCGGCTGGGAGGTGGCGCGGACGTTGTATCAGGTGGAGAGTTATTCAGGGCCCTCAAGGCAGGGATACCGCCGAAGAAGATTGTCTATGCCGGCGTAGGCAAGAGAGAAGACGAGATACGGTATGCCCTCAAGTCCGGAATCTTGATGTTTAATGTGGAGTCCGGCAACGAACTCGCCGAGATCGACAGGATTGCGGGGATTATGAGGCTCAAGGCGCCTATCGCCCTCAGGGTCAATCCCGACATCGATCCTCAGACTCATCCCTATATATCCACGGGTCTCAAGAAACATAAATTCGGGATACCGCTTGAAGAAGCTCTTGAATACTATAAGCTTGCCGACAGCCTCAAGAATATTGACGTTGTCGGCATCCATAAACATATCGGGTCACAGATTACCAAGGTCTCTCCCTTTGTTGAGGCCCTGAAGAAGACCCTCCTCCTCGTTGATGAACTGCAGGAACATGGCATCCGGATATCCTCCGTTGACATCGGCGGAGGACTCGGTATCACATACAAGGATGAAGCCCCGCCGGTCCCCAGGGACCTCGCGAAGAGTCTTGTCCCCCTGCTCAAGGGCAGGAAACTCACGGTCATCGTGGAACCCGGCAGGTCGATCGTCGGCAATACAGGGATCCTTGTCTCCAAAGTGCTCTATCTGAAAGAGCGGCCTGATAAGACCTTTGTTATTGTCGATGCCGGGATGAACGATCTCATGAGACCTTCCCTCTATGACGCCTATCACCATATAGAGCCCGTTGTGAGGAAGAGGAGGAAGACCTTTTTCGCCGATGTCGTGGGGCCGATCTGCGAATCCGGCGATTTCCTCGCAAAGGAGCGGGAGATGCCCGAAATGAAACAGGGAGAATACCTTGCGGTGATGTCGGCCGGGGCCTATGGATTTTCGATGAGCTCACAGTATAACAGCAGGCCCCGTGCAGCAGAGGTGATGGTCAATGGCAAGGGACACTCCGTAATCCGCAGGCGAGAAACGCACGAGGACCTTATAAAGGGTGAGGTCGTCCCTGCCTTTTTGGAAGAACGATGAAACTGCCCTTCACAAAGATGGAGGGGCTGGGAAATGACTTCATCCTTGTCGATTGCAGGGAGTTCAATCCTCCGGATATCTCTGCCCTTGCACAGAAGCTCTGCCACAGAAGGTTCGGCATTGGTGCAGATCAACTCCTCCTCCTCTACCCGTCAGAGCGGGCCGATTTCAGGATGGTCATTGTCAACGCCGACGGCAGCGAGGTCGAGATGTGCGGCAACGGGATCAGATGCTTTGCGAAATACGTCTGGGACAAAGGACTGTCTGACAAGAGGGCGATCAGGGTCGAGACACTTGCGGGCATCATCATTCCCGAACAGAGGGATAGTCTCATAAGAGTCGATATGGGTGAACCCGTGCTCGAACCCTCAAAGGTACCGGTGGAGATACCCGATTATCAGCCTGAAACCCTTCATTCGGGAGAGAGACCGATGATCATCGATTACCCTCTCTTCATCGATGACGCCCTTTTCAAGATCACCTGCGTTTCGATGGGCAACCCCCATGCCGTTATAGTCGTGGACAATGTGACCACCTTTCCTGTGGCATACTACGGTCCGATGATAGAAAATCATCACTTCTTTCCGAAGAGGACCAATGTGGAGTTTATCGAAATCATGAGTCCCTCTGAGATAAAGATGCGTGTTTGGGAGAGGGGAGCCGGCGAAACGATGGCCTGCGGCACCGGAGCGTCTGCCGTTGTTGTAGCAGCCAGCCTCAAGGGTCTCACTGCCAGAAGTGTCACCGTTCACCTCATGGGAGGGGACCTGTTCATTGAGTGGTCTGCTGACAATCGCGTCTCCATGTCAGGACCTGCTGTGGAGGTCTTCACGGGGGTCTTCAACTTTGAGACGAGGACTGAATCTTGATACCGTCACCACAAGTCGAGTGAGGAGGAGCATATGTTCAAAGGATCTATCGTAGCAATCGTCACACCGTTCAGGAACGGAAAGATCGATGAGAGGGCCCTGGGAGAACTTATCGATTGGCATATCTCGAGCGGTACGAACGCCATCGTTCCCTGCGGCACAACCGGTGAATCTGCGACCCTTGATTACGAAGAGCATTACCGGGTCATCGAAATGACGGTCAACGCCGTGAACAGGCGCGTGCCTGTCATAGCCGGTACCGGTGCGAATGGCACTGACGAAACAATCATGATTACGAGAAAGGCGAAGGAACTTGGCGCCGATGCCGCCCTCCTTGTCTCTCCCTATTACAACAAACCCACGCAGGAGGGACTTTACCGTCATTACAAGGCCGTTGCTCAGGCGGTCGATATCCCGATCGTGCTTTACAATGTGCCGGGAAGAACGGCAGTGAACATACTGCCGCCTACGGTAGCCCGTCTCAGAGAGATACCGAATATCGTCGCCATAAAAGAGGCCACCGGCGATATGAAGCAGGTCAGCGAGGTCATAAGACTCTGCGGTGAGAGCATGACCGTCCTGTCGGGAGATGACTTCACCACCCTGCCGCTCATGGCGCTCGGCGGCAAAGGGGTCATCTCCGTCTCTGCAAACGTCGCACCCCGTGAGGTCTCAGAGATGTGCAGGCTCTGGGCAGGAGGTAGACACGAAGAAGCAAGGGCATTGCATTACCGTCTTGAGCCGGTCAATGGCGCAATGTTCATCGAAACCAATCCTATCCCTGCAAAGACAGCCCTGGCGATGATGGGAAAGATACAGGAAGAGTTTCGCCTTCCCCTCTGCGAGATGTCCGACGCCAACAAGGAAAAGCTCAGGAAGACGCTGAAAGATTTCGGACTCCTCTGAGAAAGCATTCTTTACCTGTCCTGTCGAAGATGAACTTTTTTTCATTGTAGTTGCGTAATTTAGATACGCCTTGACTCTCGGCGCCCTGCCGATATACAATATTATCGTTGACTGAAATACATCCTGTGCAGGGAGAAACCCTCCCACCTGCACAGTTTCGCGGGAACACACCTTCCCCGCATTCCCGCGATTTCCGGGCCCTCTACCCCCATAGGGGGCCCTTCATTTATTCTCTCATAGTTTTCATTTCATTCCCCTTTAGCGGGGCTCTTCCCTCGAAGCAATGCCTCGGGGTGGCGTTCAAGGTAATCGGCCAGAACACGGATGGAGCGGGAGAGCTCGGCGATCTGCTCAAGTGTCCTGTTTATCTCGTATCCGACGTTTGCATTCTGCAGGGCGACTGCGTTGACATTTTTGACCGCTGTGTGTGTTTGTTTCAGAGTATCTTGGGCTGCAGAGAGGGTCTCTTTGATGCTCGATGCGACCTGCCCGGGTACACCTTCATCGAATCTGAGTGTTTTTTCGGCCTGTGCAAAGGCTGTACGGGAGGCATCCGCTGTCCCCTTGATTTGCGAAACGAGAGGCCCGATCTCGGTATTGAGAGTTTTCACGAGCACATCTGCGTCTTTGAGCAACTGATTCAGCGAGCCGATGCTTGCCTGAAGGTCGCGGGAATTGACGAGCCCGGTTATTCCTGCAAGGGTTTCATTTAATCTGTCGGCGATCTCCCTGAGCGGCAACTCCTCCAATCTTTTTGTCAGTTGCTCCAGACCCGAAGGGATTGTCGGGATCTCAGGATACCGCTTTTCGAGGCCCACAAGCCTGATCGGCGTATTCGGGTAGAAATCGAGATTGACCACGAGCTGGCCGGTGACAAAGCTCTGCAACTGAAGCTGAGCTCTCAGTCCTTTCTCTATCAGCGCCTGAAGAAACCGTTGGTCATAGCCATGATCGTCCCCTAGCGGCACGATTTTTTGCGGATAGACTTCTATGTAAACCGGGACGAAAGCGGTGAGGTCTCTTGCATTGAGTTCCACGACGATATCGGTCACGTGCCCTATCTGTGCGCCATGAAACACAACCGGCCCCCCCACCGTGAGCCCTTTCACCGAACCCTCAAAGAACATCACACTCCTATCGGCCTTTGTGAAGAATTTGCCTGAACCGAAAATGAGTATGCCTGCAACGAAGAGGGAAATAGCGGCAAGAACGAAGAGCCCGATGAGACTCTTGCTTGCCTTCTTGCTCATTTGCGCCCTCCTTCACGGATATTTTCCCCACCGCTTGTCAAAAAATTCCTGACCCTTGGATCTCTGGAGGTTGCAAGAAGTTCCTTAGGGTTCCCGCCTGCGATCATGGTCTTCGTCTCTGCGTCAAGGAATACCGAATTATTGCCAACAGAAAAAATGCTTTGAAGGTCATGGGTTACAATCACTACGGTGGCACCGAGGCTGTTCCTCAGTTCCAAAATAAGCCTGTCGAGCAATCGGGCGCTGACAGGGTCAAGTCCGGCAGAGGGCTCATCAAAGAAGAGGATTTCAGGGTCCAATGCCATCGCGCGGGCCAGTCCGGCGCGCTTTTGCATTCCTCCACTAAGTTCGGAAGGATAATATTCCTCAAAACCCGCAAGACCGACCAGGGAGAGTTTGAACGAAACGATCTCGGCGATTCTGGCAGGGCTAAGGTCGGTGCACTCCTGAAGGGGTAGAGCCACATTTTCGGCCAGGGTCATGGAAGTCCATAGTGCTCCGCTCTGATAGAGCACCCCGAAGTTTTCAAAGAGCCGACGGCGCTCTTGCTCTTCTGCATTCCAGAAGCTTATCCCTTCGTACAGCACCTGTCCTTTCACCGGCTCCAAGAGTCCAACCAAGCCGCGCATAAGGGTACTCTTTCCACAGCCGCTTCCGCCCATGATGATAAAGATGTCCCCCTTGGTCACCGTGAAGGTAAGGTCTTGCTGGATCACTACATCCCCGTAGGCCAATGTGAGGTCCTGTACCACAATCTGGGGCTCCCGTTTCTCCATATTTTCTGTTCCAGGTGATTAAATGTCAAGTGTGTTACATATGACCGTGATCACCGCCATCGCCACGACGATGCTGACGATACCGGTTACCACTGAAGAGGTTGTCGCGTCACCCACGTCAGCGGCGCTCCTGCCGCACTGCATGCCCCTCATACACCCGGAAAGTGCAACAAGGACGCCGAAGACAGCGGCGCTGAAGAGTCCCACCCAGAAGTCGTTCAGGTGCACGGATGTGCGAGTCTTCGTGTAGTATTCCAAGAAATTCAGGTCCAGCATCGAGACACCAATGATCAGGCCGCCGAGTATGCCCATGAAGTCTGCAAAAAGGCTCAGGAGAGGCATCATAAGGAAAAGGGCGAGCATCCTGGGCAGAACGAGGAACTCCATGGGCGATATGCCAAGGGTCTTCAAGGCGTCTATCTCCTCGTTCACCTGCATCGTGCCGAGCTGAGCGGCGAATGATGCCCCCGTACGGCCGGCCATGATGATAGCCGTCATGACAGGGGCGAGGAAGCGGACCATGCCGATGCCTACAATGCTTGCGACATAGATCTGAGCACCGAAGATCTTAAGCTCGATTGCGCCGATAAACGCCAGGATAAGCCCAACCAGGATACT
>Ga0335070_10000077_pt1 | contig 104894 bp, 92 predicted proteins | sample Lox_Sample_13_FD_206722 | JGI IMG/M metagenome (GOLD analysis project Ga0335070, IMG submission 206722) | Soil microbial communities from Loxahatchee National Wildlife Refuge, Florida, United States - Lox_Sample_1.3 | ecosystem: Environmental > Terrestrial > Soil > Wetlands | place: USA... | reverse complement strand
TCCAGATGCTGGACGCGCCAGTGGCTCCCGCCGGTGAACTGGAAGATGGCCCGCGGCACGGACCCGGCACCGGAGAGATCCAGGCCCACGGCGTCGAAGACCGGCCGGGGGCCCGGCGCGCCGCGGAGGACAATCGGAGCGGACTCGGTGCCGGACGCCGTCAGCTGACAGGCATCGGTGTACGTCCCCGGATCGACTTCCACCACGTCACCGGGCTGGAGCGTGACGCCTGCTGCCAGCGCGCAGGGTGACTTCCAGGTCCGGGCCGCCCCGACCGGATAGCCGGGGACCGGTTCAGCGACTCCGGCCGTCGAACTCGGTGACCCGGAACTGCGCCGCCTCGAAGCCATCGAGACAGCGCACGTTCACCGCGATCGTCTCCTGGCCGTCCCGGTCGGTGCCCCGGGCGAAGGACTTGATGCCGCAAGTCCGGCAGAACAGGTGATGGATGTGGCGCCTGTTGAAGAGATAGTCCGTCGTCGCGTCGTCGCCGTGCTCGAGGTGGAACCGCGACGCCGGAACGAAGCTCAGGAGCGTCCCGGCCCTCCCGCACATCGAGCAGTTGCAGCTCAGGGCGGCGGGATTCCGCTCGAGCTCCACCGTGTACCGCACCGCTCCGCAGTGGCAGCCGCCTCGCCTCGTCTCCGTGTCCGCCATGCCGTCCTCCAGTCGCCTGCAAGCTGTGCATCGTCGACCCGGGACTTCAACCCCTCGCTCGGGCTGTCTTCGCCGGGCCTTCCGGTTAGAGTTCCCGTCCGATGACGAGGAGCCCCACCGTGAGCGAGAAGAAACCCGAGCCCACCCCCCCTGCAGCGCCGACGCCGTTCACCCCGATCGACCAGCACCTCTTCGAGTCGCGGACGGTGTTCGTCAGCGGCGAGGTGAGTTCCGACCTGGCGCTCCGGGTGAACCGGCTGCTCCTGGCGCTCGAGCGCAGCAACCCCACCGCGCCGATCGTCCTCTGGGTGGACTGCCCGGGCGGCGAGGTCTACTCGGGGTTCGCGATCTACGACACGGCGCGCTTCATCACCCCCCGCATCGTCACGGTGGTGGCCGGGTTCGCCGGGAGCATGGGCTCGGTCATCGCCCTGGCCGCGGAGAAGGAGGACCGGGTCGCCCTCCCCAACGCCAAGCTCCTCATCCATCAGCCGCTGGTGGGCGGGGTCATCCACGGCTCGGCGAGCGATCTGGAGATCCACGCCCGGGACATCATCGAGCTGAAGAAGAAGATGCATCGGCTCTACGCCGAACGCACCGGCACGCCCCTGGAGCGCTTCGTGGATCTGATGGAGCGCGACCGGTGGATCGATCCTCCCGCGGCGATCGATCTCGGCCTCATCTCGAAGGTGGTCAGCACCCGCAAGGAGCTGGACACGCTGGTGCAGCGCAGCCAGTGAGCACTGGACGCTGCCGCACTCCTGCGCGCTTCGCCACGGAATGCGTCAGCCGGCGAGCCCTTCGAGGTAGGTCACGTAGCTGTTCACCGCGGCGTCGAGCCCGGCGACCTTCGGGTTGCTGGACTCGATGACGAAGTACTCGTCCGGGGCGTGAGCGCCTGAACCGTGGCCCAGCCCGTAGTGTCCGGCGGGAAGGCCCAGCGGCTTGCCGGTGAAGATGTAGCCGGGCCACGAGCCGGCATTCCGCGGCCAGAGCAGCGGGTCGATCCCCGCACGCCGGTAGGCGGCGTCCATGGTCTTGAGGAACGTGGAGTCGGCCGGGGTGGCGGTCGGGTCGTAGCCGCCGCTCATGTTGACCTCGATGTCCCCGAACCCGCGCTTCTCCAGATGCGCCTTCAGCGCCGCGAGCGCTCCGTCCGCGGTCATGTCGGGCACCAGACGCAGGTCGAGCTTGGCCACCGCCCGGGCCGGGAGCATCGTCTTCCCGCCCGGACCGGTGTAGCCGGCGACCAGGCCCTCGATGTTCACCGTGGGCCGGCCACAGAGGCGCTGCAGCGACCGCTCCCAGTCCTCGTCGTGGATCCAGGTCTTCGCCCCCAGCAGCTGCTTCGCCTGGGCCTCGCTCATGCGCTTGGCGGCCCGCTGCACCATCTGCAGCTCCGCGGCGGAGAGCGGGCGCGCCCGGTCCGCGAACCCATCGATGGCCGGCTCGGATCCGTCCGCCGTGACCAGCGTCGCCAGCGCCTGCACCAGATGGAACGCCGGGCTGTCGAGCCGCGCCCGGTTGGCGCTGTGGACGTCCTTCGAAGGCCCTCGCCCCCAGCGCGCGCCGCTCGCCACCAGCTCCAGCTCGATGACCCCCTTGGCTCCGAGGCTGATCGACACCTCGCCGTCCGGACCCTGGGCTGCGGTGGGCATGAAGACACCGAGCGACCTGCCCAGGGCGGCGGAGATGTCGGGACGGCGCACGACCTCACCGAAGTGAGGAGAGCCAATCTCCTCCTCACCCTCGGCGACCAGGACCAGGTTGACCGGGAGCTTGCGCTTTGCCACCCGGTAGGCGTGGAGCGCCGAGAGGAACGCCGACTCGGGCCCCTTCTGGTTCACCGCGCCCCGACCGACGATCACCTTCCCGAACCCGGCCTTCTCCGCCAGCCGCCCCTCGAAGGGAGGAGAGCTCCACTCCGCCGGGTCGGCCTGCTTCACGTCGTACATGAAGTAGAGCCCGAGCGTGCGCCTCGACCCCGAGTCCAGGGTGGCGAACACGCCGGGCTTCGCGCTGGTCGCCACCTGCTCGACCTTCTGGAAGCCGGCGTCCCGGAGCATCTGGAGGAAGAAGGGCAGACCGGTGTCGTAGCCCCGGTTCTCCGCGCAGATGCACGGCTCGCGGATCCACGCCTGGAGGCGCTGCACGTTCTCGTCGTGGCGCCGGGCGATCTCCCCGGCGAGTGGTCCGGAGGGCGCGGCACCCAGCGCGAGGCGGGGCCACGACGCGGCCGCCGCCGTTCCGACCGCGGCGCCGAGCAGAGTGCGGCGTGAGAGGTGGATCATGGGGCCGATGAGTCTCGGCCCTGGCCTCCTCGGCTGTCGAGGAAATCCGGGTGGGCGATCATCACCACCGCGATCCCTCCACGTCGGGCCACGTTCACCACCTGCTCCTGCGAGGCACGGCCGGTGAGCGAGAGCCCCTCTTCGGTCGCCGCCAGCCCCAGCACCACGTAGAACGGCTCGAGCCGCACCCCACCATCGGGTGCGAGGACCGGGAACTCGTGGACCGGGACCGGCACCAGACGCTGCGCGACCCAGGTGTCCGGCACCGTCATCGCCCGGTCGACGGCCTGCTCCCAGGCGGACTGCGTCTGCTGCGCGCCGATGCAGACGCCCGCGCCTCCGTAGGCCCGGTTCGGCTTGAGGACCAGGAGCTCGCGCTCGGAGCGGACGAACTCCGGCAGGTCTCCCGTGCTCCCATCCGCGAGCTGCGTCGTCCGGCCTCGCACCAGGCGGGTCCACGGCACGTGACGGCGGAACACCTGTCGCTCCCCGGGCGTGAAGTGCCGGTCGACCAGGCCCGGGTCGGTGAATACCTCCCACATGCTCTTCTGCTCCACCTCGGCGGCAATGGAGGACACCATCCGGTTCTGCGCGAGCAGCGCGCGCATCGGCGAGATGTCCACCCCGCGCCGGCCCAGCTCTCGAAGCTCCTCCACCGAGTAGTCGCGGTAGCCCAGGTCCACCACCTCTCCCCGGAACAACACCTCCTCGCCGTCGAGCACCAGCTCGCTCGGGTCGGCGTGACAGACGTCCACCTCGAAGCGGCGGTGGAGGTGCTCGGCCAGGAGGCTCTGCTCCTCTGGACCGCTGTCCGCCCAGCGCGGCTCGATGAAGCAGATGCGCCGGCCCGGGCGGCCAAGCACCTCGAGATGCTCCAGCATCTGGCCGGCGAGCAGGTCGCGCATGTCCTGACCCAGCGTGAGCCGGAGCTCCGGGTCGACCTCCCGGAGGAGCGGCCCCAGCCGGTGCTGGAGGATGCGCTCCGAGGTGGGGAGCATGTGGAGCCCACCGACGCCGGTGAGGTTCGGCTCGAGGAACTGCAGCGTGCTCTTCCACTGTGCGCTCTCGAAGACCGCCGCCGCGTCGAGCCGTCCGAAGACCGGGTTCGCCCGGGCATGAAGCGGCCCCCAGCAGCTCCGGATCCATTCCTCTTCCGCGTGGGAGACGGGCAGCGCTCTGCGAACGGACGGGTCGGCGAGCCACAGCTCGAGCAGCCGGCGGGTCGCGTCGTGCAGGGTGAGCGCAGTGGCGTGGAGGTACTGGAGCTGCTCGGGCAGGACGGTCAGCGGCGCGGGGAGGACGCTCACCTCCTCGGCACGGCCATCGTGGAGGTAGAGCAGCGTGGCTGCCCGCGCGTCCTGGTCGATCCAGTGGACGACGTCTCGCATCCGCTCCGGCGCAATCGCCAGCAGGGCCGCTCGGAGCCGGGCGCCGACCCGCCTGCTCACCAGCCCGAGCTCCTCTGCCGGCGTCTGCATCGCAGGCACGCACCCCGAGCAAGACCGGTGCCCCCGGGGAAGTCCAGAGGGTTGCGCGGACGGGGCCCGCAAAACTTGCGCCTCAGGGTCCGGTCGCCGAGCCTGTCGCCGGGGCGTGGAGTCCCCGGCCATGGGCTGAAGACGGCTTTCGTTCCGTCTGTTGCCTGGTCCAAGCTGTTCTCCGTCCATGCGACTCCGCTTCGCCCTGCTCGCCGGCGCCGCGCTCGGGCTCGCCGCCTGCGCGTTCATGAACACGGGCGCCCAGCCAGGGACGGGGACGAAGCTCAGGCCCACCTGCGCCGACGTGGAGATGGAGGCGTGCATCGCCGAGTCCGTGACGGTGTCCGCCCAGAGCCTCCCTGGTCTTGACTCCGCCGAGATCGGAGCGCTGCTTGCCGACCGCCGACCGGTGCCGGTGCGCTGCATCCTCCGCGAGACGGGCGCGCTCGAAGCGTGTCACGTGCTCGACTCGCGCGGCTCGCCGTACGACGAGTCCATCGAGGCGTGGCTCCAGCAGCGGCGGTACAACCCGGTCACCTACAAGGGACGGCCGGTGCTGGTCCCGTACACCTTCCTGGTCTCGTTCAACCCGCCGCCCGCCGAGCTCGCCAGGACCTCCGGGGTGCGGATCGAGGTGTTCCGGGCGCTGCTGGCGCGCCTCCGCGGGCCCCCCGTCGACGCCGGCACGATGGCCCGCCCCCTGGTCTGCGTGGGCATCGGGGACGACGTGGCGGATCCTCCGAAGCACGAGATGGATGCGCTCGCCCGCGCCGGCGCGCAGGTGGAGCCCGCCTCGAGCTGCTGGGGGCTGATGCAGACCGTTGGCGGCGCCGCGCCCTTCGGGAGCATCGTGGTGCGCGAGGTCCGCTTCGACCGCCCCGATGTCGCGGAGGTCCGGGTGGAGCTCGGTGTTTCCGGCCAGACGCCCGACTTTCTCCTCCTGCGCGTGAGCCGCCTGGGTGGGCGCTGGCTGATCGAGGAGCTCCCGCCACCTGCACCCGAGGGGGGCGTGGCAGCGCCGGTCGACGCCGGCGTGCGCTGACGTCCGAGCAGCGGCCGCCCGGGTCGGCTGCTCGGCGCCATGCCGGAACGTCCCCCTTACCCCGGCGGGCTGCTCCGGTGTGGGAACGGCGAGAACCCCTTCCCGGAGTCCCGTCATGCGTCGTCTCGTCCCCTCCCCTGCCGTCCTCCTCGTCATGCTCGCCGGCCTCGGCGCCTCCGCCGCGCTCGCCCAGCAGGCCTCGGCCCCCGCGCGGCCCTGCGCCGCCGACGTGGCCCGCCTCTGCCCCGGCGTCCAGCCCGGGCACGGGGCGATGCGGCAGTGCCTCCAGCAGAATGCGGATCAGCTCTCGGCCGAGTGCAAGGCGCACATCGAGCAAGCGCGGCAGCACTTCCGCGCGGTCCACGAGGCCTGCCAGGGCGACGTCGCTGCGTTCTGTGCAAACGTGACGCCCGGAGCCGGCCGCATCGCAGCGTGCCTGAGGGAGCACGCCTCGGAGCTCAGCGACACCTGCAAGGCGCACTGGCCCGCGCAGAAGCCCTGAGCGACCGGCCACCGGTCTCGAACCTCGGCCCCGGTGCGTTCGAGGTCAGTGGACCGGCGGATGCCGGGGCGGCCCACCCGAGTGCGGTGGCCCCGGGGGGAGCGCGTAGAACTCGCCCAGAGCCGTCCGGATGCCCCGCGCGGTGCGCGCCTGGGTCCGGCCCAGGAGCACGAGCCCGTCGGTCCCCGCCGGGTCCAGCCACAGCTCGTACGCGGTCGTCAAACCCTCGCTCCCCGCCCCCACCGCCCGCTGCTCCCCCCGGGTGCGGACGAAGAACCCGTAGCCGACGTCCGAGCCAGGCCCGAGCGGCAGCCGTGGCTCCCAGAGCGCGTCACGCGTCTGCGGCGAGACCAGCTTGCCCTTCCGCAGCGCCTCGATGAACCGGAACTGGTCCTCGAGCGTCGTCGTCCCGCGGGTCGCTGCGGGGCACGGTGGAGTGGCGGTCAACGAAGTGCCGGTCATGGCCGAGGGCCCCAGCACCCGCCCCTCGGCGAAGCGGTCGAATGGCTCGCCCGACACCTGGGTGACGAGGCGCTCCACCAGGAGCCACGGGCGGTCGTCGCCTGGATCGACGCGGGTCCCGGGTGTGGCCTGGAGTGGCGCCTTCCCGGCGGCGTCGAGACGCTCGTCGAGCGGGGGAGTCCGAACACCGCCCACCGAGCCAAAGCCGGTCGACGCCGAGGCGTCCAGCTTCTGCCCGACGGGAATCTGCGAGTCCGGAGCCAGCCCGGCGGAGTCGGTCAGGAGATTCGCGACGGAGAGCGGGGCGAAGGAGGTCCCGGCCACCGACGGGAGCCGTCGATCGAGCCGGTCCTCCCAGCCGAGCTTCCCGTCCTCCACCAGGAGCCCCACCGCCACCGCAGCCAGGAGCCTCCGCCCTCCTCCGAGCGGCAGGCACGCGGCGTCCCCGAAGCTCCGGTCGATCTCCGGCTTTCCAGCGTGCATCACCCGGACCTGGCCCTCGAAGCCGTCGTTGGCGGCGGTCCGGTTGAGATCGGACCTGAGCGCGAGAAGCCACTCGTCACGCCGCTCCACCTTTGCCGTCTCGGCCGGCGGGGGCGCGTGGGAACAGGCGGCCGAGGCGAGCAGCACGGCACCGAGCATGGTCCGTGGCACGGGCTTCCTCCTCCTGGGAGCCGGAAGCACACCCGAGGCCACGCCCACGTCCCTGTGGATGTGTGAGGCGCTCACTCCCACTCGATGGTGGCGGGCGGCTTGCTCGAGATGTCGTAGACCACGCGGTTGATGCCCCGCACCTCGTTGGTGATGCGGGCCGAGATGCGCGCGAGGAGCTCGTGAGGGAGCCGGGCCCAATCGGCCGTCATCCCATCCACGCTGGTCACCGCCCGCACCACCGCGGTCGACTCGTAGGTGCGCTCGTCGCCCATCACCCCCACGCTGGAGACCGGGAGGAGCACCGCGAAGGCCTGCCACACCTCGCCGTAGAGGCCCGCCTTCCGGACCTCGTCCTGCACGATGAGGTCGGCCCTGCGAACCAGCTCCAGCCGCTTCTCGGTCACCTCGCCGAGTACCCGGATGGCGAGGCCGGGGCCGGGGAACGGGTGACGCATCAGCATGGCCTCGGGCAGGCCCAGCTCGCGGCCCAGCGCCCGGACCTCGTCCTTGAACAGCTCGCGGAGCGGCTCGACCAGCTTGAGCTTCATCACCTCGGGCAGCCCGCCCACGTTGTGGTGGCTCTTGATGGTGGCAGACGGGCCCTTGGTGGAGACCGACTCGATGACGTCCGGGTACAGCGTGCCCTGGGCGAGGAAGTCCGCGCCCTGGATGTCGCGCGCGGCCTCCTCGAAGACGGAGATGAACTCGCGCCCGATGATCTTCCGCTTCTTCTCCGGGTCGGTCACCCCCGCCAGCCGGTCCAGGAAGCGCTTCTGGGCATCGACCGTCCGGAGCGGCACGTGGAAGCGGCCCTCGAAGAGCTGCTCCACTTGCTCGCGCTCACCGGAGCGAAGCACGCCGTTGTCGACGAAGATGCAGGTCAGCCGGTCGCCGATGGCCCGGTGGATGAGGAGCGCGGCCACCGAGCTGTCCACCCCACCGGAGAGCGCGCAGATGACCCTCCCCTGCCCCACCTGCTTGCGGATGCTCTCCACCGCCTCCTCGGCGAAGCCCTTCATCGTCCACGCGCCCGAGAGCTTGCAGACGTCGAAGAGGAACGCCCGGTACATGTCCCTCCCCCGGGGGGTGTGGACCACCTCGGGGTGGAACTGCAGACCGTAGATCGGCCGCTCACGGTGCGCGGTGGCCGCGAGGGGCGCATTCGCCGTGCGGGCGATGGGCTCGAACCCGGGCGGCAGCGCGTCGACCCGGTCGCCATGGCTCATCCACACCTCGCACGAGGCGCCCTTCGCGAAGGGAGCCAGGGGGCCCTTGCTGTCGAGCACCTCGATGACCGCCGGACCGAACTCGCGGTGGGCGGTGCGGTCCACGCTGCCGCCGAGCATCTTGGCGATGATCTGCAGCCCGTAGCAGATGCCCAGCACCGGGACACCGAGATCGAAGACTCCGGCCGCGGGCATCGGGGCGCCCTCGGCCTCGACCGACATCGGGCCGCCGGAGAGGATGATGCCCCTGGGCCCGAAGGCCTTGATCTCCGCCAGGGGCAGGTCGGGCCGGTGGATCTCGCAGTAGACGCCCAGCTCGCGCACTCGCCGGGCGATCAGCTGTGTGTACTGACTGCCGAAGTCGAGGATGAGGACCTTCTCGTCGTGGATGTGCACGTTTTCTCTGTTTCCCCCTGACGACTGTGTTGCGTTTGCCGTGGACCTCGCGTGCGGCCCCTTGACTTACTCGACGCGGTAGTTCGGCGCCTCCTCGGTGATGATGACGTCGTGGACGTGGCTCTCGCGGAGCCCGCTGGGGGTGATGCGGACGAAGCGCGCGTTCTTCCGCAGGTCCTCGATGCTCTCGCACCCGGTGTACCCCATGCCGCTCCGGATGCCGCCCAGCATCTGGTAGACGTTCATCGCCAGGCTGCCCTTGTAGGGGACGCGGCCCTCGATGCCCTCGGGCACGAGCTTCTGCTCCTCCTCGACGTCGGCCTGGAAGTAGCGCTCCTTGCCGCCGCGCTTCATCGCCCCGAGCGACCCCATGCCCCGGTAACTCTTGTAGCTGCGGCCCTGGTAGAGGATGACCTCGCCCGGTGCCTCCTCGGTGCCGGCGAAGAGCGAGCCGATCATCACCGTGCTCGCCCCGGCGGCCAGCGCCTTCACGATGTCGCCGGAGTACTTGATGCCCCCGTCGGAGATGATGGGGACGTCGTGCCGGTCGGCCTCGCGGGCGCAGTCGTCCACCGCGGTCAGCTGCGGCACCCCGACGCCGGCGACCACGCGGGTGGTGCAGATGCTGCCCGGGCCGATCCCCACCTTCACCGCGTCCACGCCGGCCCCGATCAGCGCCCGGGTGCCCTCGGCGGTGGCCACGTTGCCGGCCACCAGCTCGAAGCCGGAGAAGTTGCGGCGGGTGTCACGCACCGCGTCCAGGACACTCCGGGAGTGGCCGTGCGCGGTGTCCACCACCAGCACGTCGCAGCCGGCCTTGAGAAGCGCGGTGACCCGCTCCTCGCGATCCGGTCCGACGCCCACCGCGGCGGCGCAGAGCAGCCGGCCCTTGGTGTCCTTGGCCGCATGGGGGTGGGTCCGGGACTTCTCGATGTCCTTGATGGTCATCAGCCCGCGCAGCTCGCCTGCCTCGTCGACCAGGAGCAGCTTCTCGATGCGGTTGGAGTGCAGCAGCTCCAGCGCCGCGGCCTTGCTCACCCCTTCCCGCGCGGTGATGAGCTTCCTGGTCATCACCTCCTCGACCTTCTTGTCGAGGTTGGTCTCGAACCGGACGTCGCGGCTGGTGAGGATGCCCATCAACTTCCGGCCGCGGGTCACCGGGATGCCGGAGATCCCGTTCTTCCGCATGAGCTCGAGCGCGACGTGCAGCGGCGCCTCGGGCTCCACCACCACCGGCTCGCTCACCATGCCGCTGGAGTACTTCTTCACCCGGGCCACCTCGGCGGCCTGGCGCTCGACGGAGAGGTTCTTGTGGACGACGCCGATGCCGCCCTGCTGGGCCATGGCGATGGCGGTCGCCGACTCGGTGACGGTGTCCATCGCCGCCGAGAGCAGCGGAATGCTCAGACGGAGATTTCGAGAGAGGCGGGTCTCGAGCTGAACGTCACGCGGAAGGATGTCGCTCTCGGCCGGTTGCAGCAACACGTCGTCGAACGTGAGTGCCAGGCGGAGGGGGTCGGTCAGCATGGCGTTCTATACGCCGCACCCCGGACAAAATCCATCCCGGGCGGCCGCAGGCGCCGGGTTTCCCGAGACCTCCCGGGCGGTTACTCGTGGAGCTCGCCGGCCGGGCGCCGCAGCACCGCACCCGGGGACGGCGGGCGGTCCTCCTCGCACAACTGCTCGCCCATCTTCCGGGCGAGGCTCAGCTCTCGCCAGCGGTGGACCGCGGCCCAGAGCAGCACCGTGGCCAGGAGAATCCCCACGGCGATGAGCTGATACCGCTTCGTCAGCTCGATGACTTGCTGGAACTGCTTCCCGAAGCGATAGCCCAGGAGGACGAACAGCGGCGCCGAGGCAAGCGCCGCCAGCCCGTCGAAGCAGATGAACCGAGGATAGGGCATCCCGGCCGAGCCGGCGATGAAGTAGGCCACCGCGCGAACGCCCGGCATGAAACGGGCGACGATGACCAGCTTCTCCCCGTGGCGAGCAAACAGCCCCTCCACCAGGATGCGCCGGGACGGCGTCACCACCCGGGCGAGCCAGCCGTGCCCCGTTCGAATCCGCAGCCCCACCCGCTTCCCTGCGAGGTAGATGAGCGAGTCCCCGACCAGGATGCCGAGGAACCCGGTGGCCACCATGCCCCAGAGGTGCGCTGCGCCCCTCCACACCAGGAACCCGCCGAGGATGAGCGAGACGTCCTCCGGGAGCGGCACTCCCAGTCCGCATGCCACCAGCACGGCGAAGATGGCCAGGTACGCTGCCGAGCCGTGGAGGCCGAGAATCAGGGTCTTGAGGAATATTTCCAAGCGGGTTCCGGGGCCGGGCGAGCTCGGCTCGGCGGACCTTACCACCGCCGCTCCGAGATCCGTCAGCTCAGGGACGTGGGAGCAGGGCCTTGAACGCTTCCCGGTTGGCCTGGAGTCTGGCACCGAACTGGGACACGATTGCCATCAGGAGCTTGAGACAGGCCTGCGGCTTCTGGGTCATCAGCCGCTGGAAGTCCACGCTGCGCAGCTCGACGGCGGTGACCGGGGTGAGCGCCATGGCGCTGCACAGCCGCTGGCCCTGCTGCACCAGGGCAAGCTCTCCGAGCGAGTCACCGCGCTGCAGCTCACCGAGGGGAAGCTCCTCAGCCCCGTTCCGGACGGTGATCCCCACCCGTCCGTCGGCGATGATGAACAGGCTCTCGGCGAGCATGTTCTCGACGAACAGCGGCGCGCCGCGCGGATAGCTGCGCTCCACCGCGATGCCGGCGAGGATCTGCAGTCCCGTCTCCGTGAATCCTTTGAAGAGGGCGCAGGTCCGGAGAGCGTCCTGTGGCGGCATTGGACAGGCCTTGTACCATGGGAGGCCCCCGGGTCAGGGAAAGCCCGATTCGGTGGCAAACGCGCCTCAGCCGCCCCGGTGGAGCTTTGCGTTCAGGACGTACCCGGCGGCCGACGCGAGGAGTCCCGCGCGCTCGGCGTCGGTCAGGGGCCGCTTCACCTTCCCCGGGCTGCCCATGACCATCGAGCCCGAGGGCACGTGCGTTCCGGGGATGAGGAGCGTGCCGGCGGCGATGAAGCAGTCGTCCTCGATGACCACGCCGTTGAGCACGATGGCTCCGATGCCCACCAGCACCCGGTTGCCCACCGTGCAGCCGTGGATGACGACGTGATGGCCGACGGTGACCTCGTCCCCGATCCGCGTCGGGTGCGTGCCCTTCTCCACGTGGATCATCGTGAGGTCCTGGATGTTGCTTCGGGACCCGATCCGGATGGTGTTCACGTCGCCGCGGACCACGGTGTTGTACCAGACCGAGGACTCCTCGCCGATCTCCACGTTCCCCATGATCTGCGCACCGTCGGCCACGAAGACCGACGGGTGAAGGCGGGGCGTCACTCCCTGGATCGCGCGCAGCCCCATCAGGCGGCCTCGGTCCCGGGCTGAAGGGGCGGAACGGGCGGGAGGTCGACGATGCTCGCCTCCACTCCGAGCAGCGCGCTCGGGGAGCCGTGGGTGATGCGGACGCGCGCGCGGGCGCCTGCCGGGGCAGCCCCGTCGAAGTTGACCGTCCGGTTCTCGGGGGTGCGGCCGAAGCGGCGCCAGGGGGCGGATCGGCTCGGACCCTCGACCAGCACCTCCACCTCCTGGCCGACGAGCGCCGCGCCGATCTCGCCGCTGATCCGCCGCTGGAGGGCCTGGAGCCGCTCGAGCCGCTCCACCTTCACCTCGTGCGGCACCGCGCCCCACTCGGATTCCTTGAGGCTGGCGACAGTGCGCGGCCGGGCGGAGAAGACGAACGAGAACTGGTTCTCGTAGCGGACCTGCTCGGTGAGGGCGAGCGTGGCCTGGAAGTCGTCCTCGGTCTCGCCGGGGAAGCCCACGATGACGTCGGTGGTGACCGCGATGCCGGGCCGCGCGGCCCGGAGCGCGGTGAGCCGCTCGAGGTACCCGGCCACGCCGTAGTCCCGCTTCATCCGCCGCAGCACCTCGTCGCTCCCGCTCTGGACCGGGAGGTGGAAGTGGGGCGCGATTCGGGGCTCCTGGCGGAAGGCGTCGATCAGCGCGTCCGAGAGGTCATGGGGGTGGCTGGTGGTGAAGCGTACCCGCTCGATGCCCGGGACCTGGGCGACGCGGAGGAGCAGCTCGGCGAAGCAGATGCCGCCCCGGTACGAGTTGACGTTCTGCCCGATGAGCGTCACCTCGCGGACGCCCACGCCGGTGAGCGATGCGACCTCCTCGAGCACCTCGACGAAGGGCCGGCTGACCTCGCGCCCGCGGGTGTGCGGGACGACGCAGAAGCTGCAGACGTTGTCACAGCCCTTCATCACCGTGACGAACTCGCTCACCTTCCCCGCCGAGCTGCCGGGGTCGGCGCGGGGGAAGACGTACTCTTCGGAATCGACCCAGGCGGTCTCGGTGAGGCGGACCCGATCCTCCACCACGCGGGTGACGAGCTCGGGCAGCTTGCCGATGGCGTCGGGACCGAAGACGAAGTCCAGGTACGGCACGCGGGCGAGGAGCTTGCTCTTCTCCTGCTGAGCGACGCAGCCCCCGACGGCGAGCAACGCGCCCCGCTGGGTCTTGACCGCCCGGTAGCGCCCGAGCGCCGAGAGCATCTTGTCCTCGGCCTTCTCCCGGATGGCGCAGGTGTTGAGGATGATCAGGTCCGCCTGCTCCGGCGTGGCCGTTGGCCGGTAGCCAATGCTGGCCAGCGCCTCGCCCATCCGGAGCGAGTCGTTGACGTTCATCTGGCAGCCGAAGGTGTGGACGAAGAACTTCCCGCCTCTGGCGGAGTAGGCGTTCACGCCCAACCTCCCGTCATCTGGATGGCTTCTCGTGTCCGCCGGAGCCGCTCGGTGCCGGACAACGGCCCCGCAGTAACCTCGGATTGACCGCGTTCGTCAACCCGGACGCCGGCCGCCTCGACCGCCCAGGAGCGTCGGACGAAGCGGGTCCGGAAGATCGACAAGGCGTGAGTGGCGACGTGCCGGCCAGCGGTTCGGCCGGAGTGGGGATGCAATCTCGTCGAGCGGCGAGACCCACGATGCAGGGAGCGCTGCGCGCCCGGTGCGCCTGGGTCCGGGACGCCGCGCAGAGCCTGCACGACTCGCCATGGCCTCGCGTCGGCTTCTCGTGGAATTTCAAGCCGTCAGGAGCAGGGCCGGGTAGGCACGGTTCCTGAAATGCCCCACTTCGCGCACTCCTCGCTTGCACCTGCCGCGTCGGGTCGGCGTCAGTGCATCCGCCGAGTTCGCAGCACCGCGCGACGGTGTTGATTGGACATCCGTCCGCGAAGGAGAGCTTCGATGAATCGCATGCTGGTGGTCGTCTTTGACGACGAGAAGAGAGCGTACGAAGGGAAGAACGCGCTCCGGGAACTGGATGCCGAGGGAAGCGTCTTCGTCTACGCCTCCGCGGTGGTGACCAAGGGCGCCGACGGGACGGTGGCAGTGAAGCAGGAGGAGCCCGGTCCGGTGGGCTCGCTCCTGGGCACCGGGCTGGGGGCGTTGATCGGCCTCCTGGGCGGACCGACAGGCGCGGCCATCGGTGCCGCGAGCGGGTTCACAGTGGGGATGGCCGGAGACATCGATCAGACGCGCGTCGGGGCGGACTTCATCGACGATGTCCGCAAGGCCCTCCCGCCGGGGAAGGCGGCAGTGCTGGCGGAGGTCGACGAGGACTGGACCGCTCCGGTCGATACCCGGATGGAGAAGCTCGGGGGAATCGTCTTCCGGCGGGCGCTCTCCGAGGTCCGGGACGTTGCCAATGACGAGGACACCGCGGCGATCAAGGCGGACATCGCGGAGTCCAAGGCCGAGCATGCGCAGGCGAGCGCCGAGCGAAAGGCCAAGCTCCTGGACCGCATCAACAAGCTCGACTCCAAGCTCCAGGCCAGGCTGGAGAAGGCGAACGAACGCCGCGAGGCGGCAAAGCGGGCCGCCCAGGCCAAGGCCGCGCGCCTCAGCGCCAAGGCCGCCGTTGCCCGGGCACGAGCCCCCTGACTGGAGGGAGGCCATGACCACGCCGCCGGTGGGCTGATCATCGCCCACTGGCCGTCGAGCACAGCGTGGGCGGTGGGAACGCTCGTCGGCGCCGCGGTGCTGGTGACCGGGGTTTCGCGGACCATCGTCGCTGCGCGCATCCGGCACGGTGCGTACGAGGTGGGACAGACGGCGAAGGCCGCCGCCTGACCCAGAGGGACCAGAGGGCCACGGTGTTCCTTCACCGTGGCCCTCGGCGCGTCTCGAGGATCGGCGCCCGCTCGAACTCTCGACCTTGCCCCTCAGCTCCGGCGCTCCCGGACGGACCGGAACCAGCTGGCCCGCGCGCCCGCTCGACCACCGCGGCGCCCGCCAGTTCGTCCGCCCGCCAGCGCTCCTCGAAGCTGGCCACGGCGACCAGCCTGCGTCCGTCGACCCCGCGCGTCCGCCGCCAGGCGACGATGGCATCGGCCTGCTCCGTCGTGAGCTGCACGTAGGCTCGGGTGTGCCCGGACGTTCACTCCGCCCGCAGAGCGAGCATCGGGTCGACGCGCGTCGCCTGCCGCGCCGGGAGCGCGCAGGCCAGCAGGCTAATGGCGATGAGCAGGACCGCAACCGTGGCGTAGGTCAGTGGATCGAGCGGTCCGATCCCGAAGAGGAGCCCCTGCCCGAGCCGGCCGAGGCCCAGCGCGGCGGCGAGTCCCACGCCGAGGCCACCGAGCACCAGCGCCATCCCCTGCCCCAGCACCATCCAGAGCACGGTCGCTGGCGCGGCTCCGAGTGCCAGCCGGACACCGATCTCGCGCGTGCGCTGGCTCACGCTGTAGGCCACCACCCCGATGAGACCGGAGGCGGTGATGACGAGCGCCAGCGCGGCGAAGAGCCCAAGCAGCGAGGCGACCAGCCGGTGCGGCGCGAGCGCCTGGGCTCGCTGCTCGGCCAGCGGCTGCATCTCGGTGATCGGCTGCTGGGGGTCCAGCTCGCGCACCGCCTCGCGGATCTCCCGAGCGATGCTCACCGGCTCCGCCTGGCTCCGGACGAAGAGGCGCAGGTCGTTGAACCCGGTCTCGGCGAATGCGCCGATGACCTCGTCCATCACCGGGGTACCCAGGTCCTGCTGGTGGGTGTCCCCCACCACGCCCACGATGCTCGCCCACTGCTTACCACCGTCAAAGCTGATGCGCCGGCCGACCGGATCCTCCGCACCGAAGCGGTGCCTGGCGAGCGACTGGTTGACGACGACCACCGGGTTCTTCGGATCCCGATCGGTGCTGGTGAAGACCCGCCCGCGGACCAGCGGGATGCCGAGCGTGCGGAAGTAGTCCGGCGTCGCCGAGTTGAAGGTGGCGAGCGCCGGCGGCTGCCGGTCGTCGGTGGCCTGCCCCTCCACGATGTACGCCGCGCTGAACGGCGTCGAGCCGGCGAGCGGCACGGCGTTACCCACCCCGACCGAGACCGTGCCCGGCGTCGAGGACAGCCGTTCCACGAGTCGATCCACCAGGGCGTAGGTCTTCGACTGGTCGGTCGTCCCGTACCGAGTGAAGTCCAGCCCCACCCGCGCGCTCTGCACGTGCTGGACGTCCACGCCGGGGTCCACCTGCGAGAGCGTATGCAGGCTGCGGAGGAACAAGCCGGCTCCGATGAGGAGCGCCGCGGAGATCGCCACCTGCACCACCACCAGCGCGCTCCGTGCCCGGCGGGTCGCTGGCCGGGACCCGGCGCCGGCGCCGTCCTTGAGCTCACCTGAGAGGTCCCGTTCGCGCCGGAGCGCCGGCAGCACTCCCACCAGCATTCCGGTTCCGATCGAGACCAGGAGGTTGAAGGCAAGCACCACTGCGTCCAGACGAACCTCCACGGCTCTGGTGCTGAGCCGAGCGACGAAGGCCACCAGGAGGTCGAGCGTTACTGCGGTGAGGCCCAGGCCGAGCAGCCCCCCGCTGACGGCCAGGGTGACGCTCTCGGCAAGCAGGTGCCCGAGCATGCGCCCCCGCGACGCGCCCAGCGCCGTGCGCACCGCCAGCTCGCGCTCCCGCCGCTGGAGGCGAGCGAGCGTGAGGTTGGCCACGTTCGAGCAGACGATGAGGAGCAGGAAGACCGCCGCGGCGAGCAGGAGGAGCAAGGTGGGCCTCGCCCCGGCGGTGAGCTCGTCGCGGAGGAACACCGGCTCGAGCGTCAGCCCCTGCCCCGGCGGGTAGTCCTCGGAGTGGTCCTGGTGCCACGAGCCGGCGATCGAGGTCAGCTCGCTGGTCGCCGAGCGGAGGTCGACGCCCGGCCGGAGGTGACCAAAGACGGTGAGCCCGCGAACGGCCCGGGTCTGGTCCCAGGCCGCCGCCCGCCGGAAGGGGCAGGAGTCCGCGGGCATGTAGACGTCGTTCTCCGCCGGGTACTGGGGGATGTTCGGCAGGACGCCGACCACGATGTGGACCCGGTCGTTCATGGTGAAGGACCGGCCCACGACGCCCGGGTCACCGCCGAGGTGCTTCTGCCAGTAGCGGTAGCTCAAGAGCAGCACCGGGGGCGCGCCGGGCATGTCTTCGCCCTCCGCGAACAGCCGCCCGAACAGCGGCTTCACACCGAGCGTCTGGAAAAATCCCGCGGAGACCACGCCGGTCTGCACCCGCTCGGGCTCGGGGCCTCCCAGGAGGACGAAGGACATCGAGTGGTACTCGACCAGGTCGGCCACGCTGCTCGCCCGGGCGCGCAGCTCGCGGAGCTCCGGCGGTGAGAGCCCCACGTTCTTCACCCCCGCGAGCCGAGCGGGCTGGGTGACGTGGACCAGCCGCTCTCCGCTCCGGTACGGCAGCGGGCTCAGCAACACCCCGTGGATGACGCTGAAGATGGCGGTGCTGGCTCCAATGCCGAGGGCGAGGGTCACCAGGACCGCCAGGGAAAAGGCTGGCGCGCGGAAGAGAACCCGGAGCGCCAGGCGAAGGTCTTGGCCAACGTCGTGCATGCGCATCAGGAATGCTCCTCCGGACGGGCGGGCGTCGAGCAACTCGCGTGCCGGAGCCAGCCGGTGCATCGGTGCGGTGAACGGGCTGCCGGGGGGGCCCGGGCGTCCGGAAACGGGACACCACGTGCCGCTTCCGGTGCCCCCGTCCTTCAGGAGCCGAGGAGGCGCGAGAGGCGGCGATGCAGCTCCAGCAGCGCGTCCTCGTGCTGCAGGAGCAGTGCGATGGTGTCCTCGTCGTCCCGCTCGCGCAGCTCGCGCTCCAGCGCGGACAGGCGGTTCCGGAGGTCCTCGGCGCGGTCGGGACCCACGTCGCTCATCCGCGCGCGGAGCCGTCCGGAGACCTCGCGGTTCCCGGCGAAGCGACGGAGAACGGCGAGCGCCCGCTCCACCACGTCCTGGGAGAGGGCCGCCGCGGTCAGCGCCTGCCGGTGCGCCGAGGCCATCGCCGCCGGGCTCCAGCCGTGCCCCAGCTGCCCGAGCAAGGTCCGCTGGTAGCGAAGCAGCCGCTCCAGCAGGGCACCGTCGATGCGGTAGGCCGCGAAGGACAGTGTCCGGGCGTCGCCGCCACCGAGTTGGTCGTCACCGGAGCGCTTCATCAGTGGGCTCCCGCGGGCAGCAGCTGGTCCGCCAGCCGGTCGAGGTCGGAGAGGGATTGCACCACCACCACCTGGTCGCACACCCGGGCGTAGAGGTCCATCTCGCTGTCGCCCACGCCCCAGGCCCTCCGGTCCTCCGGACAGATCCAGACCACCCGTCGCCCCTTCCGGCGAATCTCCTGGAGCGCCCAGACGTTGGGCGGGTTCTGGTTGTTCCGCCCATCGCCGATGATCAGCACCGTCGTCCGCCGGGTGAGGGACGGGAGCTCGCGCCGCACGAAGCTGGCCAGGGCGTGGCCGTAGTTGGAGTTGGACTGGAGCGAGACTGCCTTCCCGGTCACCGCGAGGTCGAGCGCTCGCTCCGGCTCGAGCGTCCGGAACAGGTCGGTCACCTCGCCGAGATCGGAGACGAAGACGAAGCTCCTCACCCGGGCGAACAGGGACTGCAGGGTGTGGGTGAAGAGCAGCATCAGCCGGCTCACGTTGCGCACCGACTCCGAGACGTCGCAGAGCACCAGCACCTCGGGCCGCTGGGGCCGGCGGGCGCGGAACACCGGGACCATCGGCATCCCACCCCAGGACATGTTCCGGCGCAGGGTCCGCCGGACGTTGAGCACGCCCTTCCGGCGGCTCCGCTGCTTTCGTACCAGGCGTGTCTTGAGCCGCTCCGCGAGCCGGCGCACCGCGTGCTGCACCTGGGTCAGCTCGGCGCGGCTGAGGCTGGCAAAGGGCCGTTCCGCCAGCGCCCCCGAGGTGCCCCGCAGGCGCGCCCGGGCCTGACGCTCGACCTCGCGGCGGGCATCGGCCTCGAGCCCCCGCACCAGGTCCGAGAGGCGCTGACTCACCCACTCGAAGCCCTCGGTGGACAGCCCGCGGCGTCGCAGCTCCGCCTCGATGGTGCCGATGTCGGTCCGGAGCCCGTCGCCCCCCGCTCCGGCGAGGAGCCTCCGGGAGTAGAAGCCGGCCTGGAGCGGACTCTGGAGCCGCGAGAAGTCGAGCTGCAGGGTGGCGCCCCGGAAGAGCTGGGCGAGCCGCGAACGATCGCCCCGCAGCGTCGCCCGGGTGAGCGGCGACATCTCGCCGAGCAGCCGGTTCAGGGTGGCCAGGGTCATGGTGCGCTCGTCGCCCTCGAGCGCCCCGGTGGTGGCCAGCTCGTCGAGGATCGACTGCTCGACGCCTTCCAGGAGCGAGACCGCGCCGGAGAAGAAGACGTCGAACGCCCGGTCGAACGGGCCCCGGTCTGCCGAGCGCTTCACCATCGTCGTGCGGAGAACGGAGCGAAAGGCCTCGCGGTCCCCCAGGTCGACCAGGGTGGCGGCGCGCGTCGCATCGAGTAACTCGGAGGTGGCAACCCGAACGCCGTTCTGGCGGAGAACCTCGGCGAACTCGACGATGCGGGCTTCCATGGACGGGGAGGAGATAACCAGAGATGGCGCGAGTTTTCCGCAGGGGGGCATCCGGAATCATCGGCCAGCGGCGCCGCGAGCTCGGGTTGGGCCCTGACTTCCGTCTCTGACTCGGCTTGCGAGCCCGTCCGGGGCAGGACAGCATCGGCCTCCGATGCCGGATGGAGCGACGGGCGGCGCGCGCACACTCCCGAGAGTCGCGCTCCTCGTCCTGAGCATGGTGCCGCTCGTCCCCACCTTGTGGGCCCACGCGGTGGGGGACCTGCCGGTCTACTTCGAGGCGACGCGGGCCTGGCTGGCCGGCCAGACGCCGTATGCTGAGGTCCGGTTCGAGTACCCGCCCTACGCCCTCCTCGCCTTCGCGCCAGCGGCGCTCGTCTCCTCGACCCTTCGCGAGTTCCAGGTCGCGTTCGGCCTCGAGCTGCTGCTGGTCGACGTGGCCATCCGGGCTACCCTGCTCTGGACGGCGCGCGCACGCCGGGGGGCATGGGCCTACGCGCCGTTCCTGGCCTACGCGGCGGTGGCCCAGCTCCAGGCGTTCTGGCTGTACAAACGGTTCGACCTGCTACCCGCGGGGCTCACGCTCGCGGCGGTGCTTGCGCTGTCTGCAGGCGCGGGGGCTCGCGCGGGCGCGGCGCTGGTGGCTGGCATCGGGATGAAGGTCTACCCGTTGATGCTCCTGCCGCTGGGGTTGGTGCACAGCGCGCGGCGCGGATTCCTCCGGCGGTTCATCGGCGGGGCCGCCCTCGCCGGAGCGCCACTCGCGGCCCTGGGGCTCATCTGGCCGCTGTTCAGCGCCGTCGGCTTCCATTCCGCGCGCGGCCTCCAGGTGGAGTCGCTCTGGGCCTCGGTGCTCTGGCTCCTCCGCGACTGGACCGGGGTGAGCTGGGTGCACGCGGCAGCCTCGTACGAGGTGCAGGGCGGACTCGCCCCCGCCGTGCTCCGGGTGGCGCTCGTGATGTGGGTGATCGGCGCCGCGGCGGCGGTGTTTCTGTCGGTACGGCCCGTCGACGGCCCCGGGCCCGGCGCGATCGCCGAGCAGGCGCTCCTCCCGCTGCTCGCGCTGGTGAGCCTCGGCCCGGTGTTCAGCCCGCAGTACGTGCTGTGGATCGCCACGGTGACGGCCCTCCTGGTCGAGCCCGGGCGCTGGCAGATCGCCGTCGCCCCACTCGCGGCCGCAGTCCTGACCCGCGTCACCTACCCTGCGCCTGGCTACCAGAGCGGCCTTTCACCGGTTCTGACCTCGGTGCTGGTGCTGCGAAATCTCCTCCTCGTCGGCGGCCTCGGGTGGCTGATGACCCGGGGGTCCGCGACGAGGACCGCGGCGGCCGTCCGCACCGGGGGAACAGGTCAGCAGCCGCCCTGACCAGGGAGCCCCTCCGCTTGGCCTCGCACGCATCCGGCGAGGGGGTCCACGCCTGGAGCGCGGTCGAAGGCAGCCAGCGTCTCGGAGTGGTGGGTGCCGGGAAACATGTCCACCAGCTGGAGCGTCCGGAGCGGGAAGCCTGCGGCGCCCAGCACGGCGGCATCGCGAGCGAGGGCCCCGGCGTCACAGGCCACGTACACGAGCCGCCGGACACCCAGGTCGCGCGCGAGCGGCCCGATCCCGGGCGCTCCGGTCCGGGGCGGGTCGACCAGCAGCACCTCGAACCGGCGCCCCTCCTTCACCAGGCCCCGGCTCACCTTCTCGGCCTCGCCCTGCACGAAGCGCACGTTCTCCAGATGGGCCTCGGTCGACGCCCTCGCGGCCAGACGGACCGAGAGCGCCGACGACTCCACCGCGAGCACCGAGGCCACGCGCGCTGCCAGCGCGAAGGTGAAGGTCCCATTACCAGCGTACAGCTCGAGCGCGCCCTCCCCCTCCGCCGGCGCGAGCAGCGCCAGGGCGCGCTCGACCAGCAGCGGCGTGCCCTCGGCGTGCGCCTGCGAGAAGGCCTCGGGCCGCAGGAGGAGCGGCACCTCCGGCCGCAGGGGTGCGGTGCTGCGCAGAGTGGGTCGCCCCACGTCCTCGCTCGCCCCTCGCGCGGGGACCAGCACCACTCCGCGCACTCCGGCGCGGACCACGGCGACTGCCACCTCGCGAGCCCGCGGCTGGATGGCCCCGTCGAGCGCGAGCGCGGCCGAGACCCGGGAGCCCTCGGCGACCAGCTGCACCGATCGGAGCCCGCGTCCGAGGGGGAGGAGCAGCGGCGCGAGCCGCCCCGGGAGCGGGGCCAGCGGTCCGACCAGCGCCGGGCAGTGCTCGACTGCCACCGCGGCGTGACTGCGCCGGTGGAGGTAGCCGAGGTGGGTGCCGGTCCAGTGGAGGTCCGCCCGCCGCCGGGTGCCGAGATCGCCCGCGGAGAGCGTGGGCAGCCACTCGACACCGGCGAGGTCGAGGCCGCCCAGACGCTCGAGCGCGGCCCTCACCGCCAGCTCGCGCTCGCGCCGCTGGGCGGCGGGGGTGAGGTGGAGCCAGTCGCAGCCCCCGCACACGCCGGCGAGCGTGCAGTCCGGGGCGACGCGGTCGGGCGAGGGTCGGAGCACCTCGAGCAGCCGGCCCCGCTGGACCTTCCCCTCGACCGCCGGGACGACATGGACGCGCTCGCCAGGCAGCGCACCCGGGACGAACAGTGCGCGGCCGTTCCAGGGAGCGACGCCCTCTCCGTCCGCCGAGAGGCGCTCGACGTCGACGTCCACCGGCGCCTCCTCCGACCTGGGCCTCGGGGGCGGCCGTGCGGGCGGCGCGCGTCGGGTCACGGCCGGGCTCCGGGCCGCGTCAGCGGGGCGGCTTGCCGCTCTGGACCGGTCCGGGCATCCGGCCGGTGTCCGGCAGCTCGCGACGCAGCTGGTCGACGAACCGGGCAATGCGGTCCTTCAGCTCGTCGGTGACGTCCACGAACTCGACGCCCATCCCGGGTACCTGGTTGGCGGGGTTGTCGAATTCCTGGACCCGCGTCACCCGGCCGCGGACCTCGAAGGGCACCGGCGCACCCGGCAGCTGGAGGATGATGCGGACGGTGGTGCCCACCGGGAGCGGGTTGCGCGAGTTGATGAACATCCCGCCCCGCGACAGGTTGGTCGCCCAGTCGGTGATGAAGCCGTCGACGGTCCGGTACGCCACCGGCAGCTCGTGCTCGAGCCGGTCCGCCTGCCGTCCGCTCTTGGGCTTCTCGCTGGACATCCCGGGACGCACCTTCCGTCCAGGGAATCGTACCAGACCAGCGACCGCCCCCTCCACCTGGCTGCGGCGGCCCGGACGGAGCCAACCACTGCGCCCGTGAGCCGCCTGACCGAGGGCTCCGACTGGCGCCGCCCCGACCTAGACGCGCATCTCGCAGAGGTCGGGGGAGATGCGCAGCCGTGGCTCGGTGAGCTTCTGGACCTCCTCGGGGGTGACCCCGGGGGCCACCTCCCGGAGGAGGAGCCCCTCGGGGAGGACGTCGATGTAGGCAAAATCGGTGACGATGTGATGCACGCACTTCCGTCCAGTCAGGGGCAGCGAGCAGCGCTCGAGGATCTTCGGCTTCCCCTCCTTCGTGGCGTGCTCCATGGCGACGAAGACCCGCTTGGCACCCATGGCGAGGTCCATCGCCCCACCCATCCCCTTCACCATCTTCCCGGGGATCATCCAGTTGGCCAGGTCTCCCTGGGCCGAGACCTCCATCGCCCCGAGCACCGCGAAGTCGATGTGGCCGCCGCGGATCATCCCGAAGGAGGCGGCGGAGTCGAAGAACGACGCGCCCTTCACCGCGGTGACCGTCTCCTTGCCGGCGTTGATGAGGTCCGGGTCCTCCTGTCCCTCCAGAGGCCACGGGCCGATGCCGAGCAGCCCGTTCTCCGAGTGCAGGAGGATGTCCATCCCCGGCGGGATGTAGTTGGCGACCAGGGTGGGGAGACCAATGCCGAGGTTGACGTAGTACCCGTCGCGCAGCTCGAGCGCGATGCGGTGGGCGACCTGTTCGCGGGTGAGGGCCATGGTCGGTGTCGTCTCCGTCAGGCGCGCTTGCGCACGGTACGCTTCTCGATCCACTTCTCGTAGTGCCGACCCTTCAGCACCCGGTGGACGAAGATGCTGGGGGTGTGGATCTGGTCCGGGTCGATCTCGCCCACCTCCACCAGGTGCTCGCACTCGACGATGGTGGTCCTCGCCGCCATGGCCATCAGCGGCGAGAAGTTCCGGGCGGTCTCCCGGAAGACACAGTTTCCCCAGCGGTCGGCCTTCCAGGCTCGGATGATGGCGAAGTCGGCGCGGAGCGGCTTCTCGAAGACGTACTCCTTGCCCTCGATGACCCGCGTCTCCTTCCCCTCGGCGATCTGGGTGCCCACGCCGGTGGGGGTGAAGAAGCCGCCGAGGCCGCAGCCGGCGGCGCGGATCCGCTCGGCGAGGGTGCCCTGGGGGTTGAGCTCGACGTCGAGCTCCCCGGAGAGGAACTGGCGCTCGAACTCCTTGTTCTCCCCGACGTAGGAGGCGACCATCCTCTTGACCTGGCGGGCCTTGAGGAGCACCCCCAGCCCGTGGTCGTTGGTGCCGCAGTTGTTGGAGATGACCGTGAGGTGCTTCACGCCCTTCTTCGCCAGGGCGGTGATCAGGTTCTCCGGGTTCCCGCACAGGCCGAACCCGCCGGACATCACCACCGCGCCGTCGGGGACGTCCGCGACGGCGGCATCGGCACTGGCCACCACCTTGTTCATGTCGTCTCCTGGATCAGCGCTCGACCATCAGGGCGATGCCCTCGCCGCCGCCGATGCAGAGCGAGGCGACGCCGCGCTTCTTGCCCATGTCCTTCATCGTCTGGAGCAGGGTGATCAGCACCCGGGCTCCAGAGGCTCCGATGGGGTGACCGAGCGAGGTCGCACCGCCGCGGACGTTGACCTTCGAGGGGTCCAGCTTGAGCAGCTGGTTGTTGGCGATGGCCACGACGGCGAAGGCCTCGTTGAGCTCCCAGAGGTCCACGTCGGCGACGGAGGTCTTGGTCCGCTCTAGGAGCTTCTTGATCGCATCGGCGGGGGCGATGGTGAACTCCACGGGCTTGCGGGCGGCGGTGGTGTAGCCAGTGATGCGGCCGAGCACCGTCTTCCCTTCGGCCTTGGCCCGCTCCGCGGACATGAGCACCAGCGCGGCGCCGCCGTCGTTGATCGACGAGGCGTTGGCGGCGGTGACGGTGCCGTCCTTCTTGAAGACCGGCTTGAGGGTGGCGATCTTCTCCGGCCGGGCGTTCTTCGGGCCCTCGTCGTCGGCCACCATCACTGGCTCGCCCTTCTTCTGCGGCACCGGAACGGGGACGATCTCCGCCTTGAACAGCCCTTCCTTCTGCGAGCGGATGGCGCGGTTGGTGGACTCGAGGGCGAACTCGTCCTGGGCGGCGCGGCTGATCTTGAACTGCTCGGCGCAGGCCTCGGCGCACATGCCCATGTGCTGCTGGCTGTACACGTCCCAGAGGCCGTCGACGATCATGTGGTCCAGCATCTGGACGTTCCCCATCCGGGCGCCCTGCCGCATGTTCATCGAGAGGTAGGGGGCATTGCTCATCGACTCGAAGCCGCCGGCGACGATGACCTCGGCATCACCGAGCGCGATGGCCTGGGCGGCAGAGATGACCGTCTTCAGCCCGGAGCCGCACATCTTGTTCAGGGTGTTCGTGGGGACGGTGTCCGGAATGCCGGCCCCGAGCGCCGCCTGGCGGGCGGGAGCCTGGCCCTGGCCGGCCTGGAGGACGTTGCCCATCCAGACCTCCTCGACCTTCGCTGGATCCACCCCGGCGCGTTCCAGCGCAGCCTTGATGGCGATCGCGCCGAGCTGCGGCGCGGTCAGCGTGGACAGGGTCCCCAGGAAGCTCCCGATGGGGGTACGGGCAGCACCGACGATCACGACCTCACGAGCCATGGGCATCACTCCGGCTTGAGCCACTGGTGGACGGGATTGTCACGCGGGGGGCGTCCCGGTCAACCTGATCTCGGGGCGCATTCCGTGCGCGCCTCAGCGGCGCGTCTCGAAGTGAATTCCGTCGAAAGTCCGGGCCCCTGTACGCCCCCCGTCCACGAGGACCAGAACCAGCTGGGAGCCCTCCTCGTCCAGCTCGGCCTCCTCGGCGAGGATGGCGCCGGGCCTGCCGTCCACGCTGTCCAGTCCTGACCAGAGGCGGGACCCGTCGGTCACCAGCACCATCCATCCCCGCCGGGGTGGGGAGCCAAGGCCGAGGAGGACGATTTCCTCCTTCCCGTCCGGGGTGAATGCGTGCTTGACCACCTGGAAGCCCAGCTGGGGCGCGTTCCAGGTTCCGACGACGCACCGGCCGGAGTCGGCGGCCCGGAGGGTCCAGAGCGTCTTCGCCTCCGGAACGGCGGGGGCAACCCAGTCGAGGCGGACCCCCGAGACGGTGGAGTTCCAGACGAGCCGGACCGCGCCGGCCCCGAGGTCGGCTGGTTGCTGGAGGGCCTTCCCGCGCCCCGGGTTCACGGGGTCGCCGATACTCCCAGCGGGCGCAGGGGGCTGTAGGTCCGAGCAGTCCGGGACGGGACGGCTGGTAGAGGAGTCCTTCGACGGAACCCAGGCCTCCGGACGGAGGGTCTGGGGCCCCGGAGCGCAGCCGAGCAGTGCCGTCGAGAGCGTCGCTGCGCGAACGATCCGCCGCATCGGGGGGGACGCTACCTCGGTGCGCGGGCCGGTGAGGGTGCCGCTTCCGGGGAGCGCGGCTGGCCTGAAGGGGAGTCGAGTCTCACCGACACTCGGGGGGGGCCGGGCCCGGCTGACCGGCCTGCGCGCTCCCCCGGTCGCTCTGACGTGAGTTGACACGCTGTGATCAGCGACCCCGCGTGCTGCTGATCCGGCAAGGCCACGTGGAGGCCCTCCCGGGGCGAAGGATCGGCTGCCGGTCGCCCGGCCGCGCCTCTCGGGCCCAAGATCCCCAGGCGGCCTGATCAGCCAATCCGCCTCTGCGGACGCCCGAAGATCCCCTGAGCCCACGAGGTCGCGCAGGCCGCCGGAGCGTGGCACCCGGGCAATCACCCCGCCCTAACACGAAGGGCCGGGCCCTCGAACGAGAACCCAGCCCCGTCGCCGCGTGGGCGGGCTCAGCCTATCGCCGCAGCTTCGACGCCATCACGTCGCCAAGGCGCGCCTTCGACCCCTCGGCCTGCTTGCGCAGGTACTCGCGGTAGTCGTCCTCGCCCTCGTGCAGCAGCGCCTTCATCGACAGCGCCACCTTCCGGTCGGGGGTGTTGATGTCGATGATCTTCACCGCCACCTCCTGGCCCTCGCTGACCACGTCGCGGGGGTTCTCCACCCGCTCGTCCTTCAGCTCGGAGACGTGGACCAGGCCCTCGATGCCGGGCTCGATCTCCACGAAGGCTCCGAAGTCGGTGACCTTGGTGACCTTCCCGTTGACCTTGCTGCCCACGGGAAGCCGCTCGCTGAGGGTTTCCCAGGGATCCTGGGTGAGCTGCTTGATGCCGAGACTGAAGCGCTCGTTCTCCACGTCGATGTTGAGCACCATCGCCTCGACTTCATCGCCCTTCTTGTACAGCTCGCCCGGGTGCTTGATGCGCTGGGTCCAGCTGATGTCCGAGACGTGGACCAGGCCGTCCACGCCCTCCTCGACGCCGACGAAGATGCCGAAGTCGGTGACGTTGCGGACCTGGCCCTTGATGATCGACCCGATGGGGTACTTGTCCTCGAGCAGCGTCCAGGGGTTGGCCTCGATCTGCTTCATGCCGAGCGCGATGCGCTTGGCCTTGGGATCGATGTCCAGGACGACCGCCTCGACCTCCTGGCCCACCTCGAGCACCTTCGAGGGATGCTTGAGGCGCTTGGTCCAGGACATCTCGGACACGTGGACCAGACCCTCCACGCCCTGCTCGATCTCCACGAACGCGCCGTAGTCGGTGATGCTGACCACGCGGCCGCGGACGCGGGTGCCGACCGGGTACTTCTCGTCGGCCCGGTGCCAGGGGTCCTCCTGGATCTGCTTCAGGCCGAGGCTGACGCGCTCCTGGGTGGGGTCGAACTTGAGGACCACCACCCGGACCTCGTCGCCCACGTTGAACATCTCCGAGGGGTGCCCGATGCGGCCCCAGGACATGTCGGTGATGTGGAGGAGGCCGTCGATGCCACCGAGGTCGATGAAGGCGCCGTAGTCGGTGAGGTTCTTCACCACGCCCTTCAGGACCGCACCCTCCTTGAGGTTCTTGAGGGTTTCCTTCTTGAGCTCCTCCCGCTGCTTCTCGAGAAGCACGCGCCGGGAGAGGACGATGTTCCCGCGCTTCTTGTTGAACTTGATGACCTTGAACTCGAATTCCTTCGAGATGTACTGGTCGAGGTTTCTGACCGGGCGGATGTCCACCTGGCTGCCGGGGAGGAACGCCTTCACGCCGATGTCGACGCTGAGGCCACCCTTGACCCGGCCGACGATGACGCCCTTGACGATCTCGTCGCGCTCGCAGGCGGCGGAGATCTCGTCCCAGATGCGCATCTTGTCGGCCTTCTCCTTGGAGAGGACGACCATGCCGGTATCGTTCTCGCGGCTCTCGAGGAGCACCTCCACCGGGTCGCCGTCCTTGACGGTGACCTCGCCCCGGGGATTGGTGAACTCCGAGATCGGGATCTGCCCCTCGGACTTGTAGCCGATGTCGACGACCGCATAATCCTTGGTGACCTGGACGACGGTGCCCTTGACCAGGTCGCCTTCCTTGAGGATGCCTTCGCCGCCGCGCTCCTTGAGCGAGGCCTCGAACATCGAGGCGAAGTCCTCGTCGCCGCCGTCGAGCCCGATCTGTGGGTTGAGGTTTTGCTGCATAGAGTTGGAAAGTCCTATCAGTGCTTCACTGCTACCCCAGGGTTGTGGGATATCCGGCCCCCGGAACGCGGAGACGGACGGCGGACGATGGCCCTCATGTGGGGTGTGACACGGGGGGCGCCGCTGCTCGGGGAGCCAGCCAACCTAAGCCGGCGCGAGGCGCGCGCAACCTAAGGGGATGTCGGAGGGGAGGTCAAGTGCGCTCGGCCGCCTCCCTGCTCTGTGGAAAGGACCCTCCCGGCCATGACCACTCCGCTCGACGCCGTGGCCTACGTCCACGAGGCGCACGAGGGGCTAGCTCGCCTCCGGGAGCCCCTGGAACGCGCCGGGTTCCGGCCGGTGGAGCGCTTCCGGGCGCCGGATCCAGAGGCGGATGCGCGCGCCCCGCTCCTGGTGGTCCTCGGCGGTCCGATGGGGGTGTACGAGGCCGACCGGTTCCCCTTCCTGGGGCTCGAGCAGGAGGTGCTCCGGGCCCGGCTCGCTCTGGACCGCCCCTCCCTTGGACTCTGCCTCGGGGCACAGCTGCTGGCCGCCGCGGCGGGGGCGAGTGTCTTCCAGGGGAGCCGGGGGAAGGTCATCGGAGTGGGGCCGGTCCAGCGGGTGCCGGGGGAGGATCCACTCCTCCGGGAGGTGCCGGACACCTTCGACGTCGTCCACTGGCACGGGGACACCTTCGAGCCCGTCCCCGGGGCGCTGCTCTTCCGGGCAGACACGTACCCCGCCCAGGGCTTCAGGGTCGGACGGTCGGTGGGGCTCCAGTTCCACGCCGAGCTCGGTCCGGAGGGGTTCCGGGAGTGGGTGGCGGGTTCGGCCGAGGCGCTCCGGCGGAGTGGGCGGGATCCGGAGGCCCTGGTCACCTCGGGCGTCCCCCGGCTGACGGCGGCCCTCCCGGTGCTGGACCGGCTCCTCGCGGCCCTGGCCCGGGACGCCCGGGTGGCGGTGGGCCGCTGAAATGGGGGTCCCGGGAGCCCGTATGAGCGACATGCGCCTCCTCCCTGTCGTCCTGGCAGCCTGCACGCTCACCCTGCCCGCCCTCGCGTCGTCGGAGACCCGGAGCGTCTCGGGCTTCACCCGGATCGACCTGGTGGCCCCGGTGGACCTGGAGGTCCGGCCCGGCAAGTTCGGCGCGGTGCTGGAGATGGACTCCGAGGTGGCCCGCCATCTCAAGACCGAGGTCCAGGGGGACACGCTCCGCATCGCGCTCGAGGGCTGGCACCTCGACCTCCACGGCAAGCAGCGCATCAAGATCACCATGCCGGCCCTGCGCGCGGTGCACATCCAGGGCAGCGGGGATGCCGACATCGCCGGCTTCAAGGACCAAGAAGAGGTCGAGCTTCGGATCTCCGGCTCGGGCGACGTGAAGTTCGCCGGCACCGCGGGCGGGGTGGCGGTCACCATCGAGGGGTCCGGCGACGTGCTGCTCGCCGACGGTCAGGCGGGCTCGCTCCAGGCCCGCATCCAGGGCTCGGGCAACCTCAAGGCAAGCAACTTCAAGGCAAAGAACGTCTCGGTGGCCGTCGACGGCTCGGGCGACGCCGACATCCGCGTGGCCGGCGGCGCGCTCAGCCTGTCGGTGAACGGCTCGGGCGACATCCGCTGGACAGGCGAGGCGAGCGCGGTGAGCACCGCCACCCACGGGTCCGGTAGCATCGCCAAGCGCTGAAGGAGGTCTGCCCGATGATCCGAGGCATCCACGGACTGCTCTACTCGTCGGACCCGGATGCCACCCGGGCCTTCTTTCGCGACCAGGTTCGTCTTCCCGGGTCCGACATCGGCGAGGGCTGGTGGATCTTCGACTTCCCGGAAGGCGACCTCGGGGTCCATCCGGCCGAGGGCGGCGACGCGGGCAAGCACGACGTCTCCTTCTACTGCGATCAGATCGAGAAGACCGTGCTCGGCCTCCAATCGCGCGGGGTGCGGTTCACCGGCCCGGTGGAGGACCACGGCTACGGCCTGGTCACTTACTTCGAAGCCCCCGGCGGCGTGCGCGTCCAGCTCTACCAACCGCGGTACCGGAAGAAGTCCGCGGTGAAGCCAGCGAGAAAGCCTCGGCGCCCCGCACGGAAGGCGACGCGGCGGGCGGCCCCCGCCCGGCCCCGGGCTCCGCGTCGACGCTGAGCGGCTTCTCCATCTCGAAGAGCGGGACCCCGTGGAGGTCGCGCTCGCCGCCCTGGCGAAGGGAGAACCCCGCTCGGCTGTAGAGCGCGATGGCGGAGTTCAGGAAGGGCGTGGTCCTGAGAAAGGCCCGGAGGAGGCCCCGGTCCCGTCCATAACGCTCCGCCACGGCCAGGAGCGCGCGTCCCACCCCGTGGCCGCGCGCTGCGGGGTGAACGGCCATGCTCCGCAGATGAAGCCCCTCGGGGCGGGAGTACGCGGAGAGCGTCCCGACCGGCTCGGTCCCGAGGAACGCAATCCACACCACGCCCTCGCCCATCCGCTGCCGGAGAGACTCGACGTCGGGCAGCGTGGCGGCGAGCGCCTCCGGCGTGTAGAGCGCCGCGACCTCGGAGAAGGCCACCCGGAGAAGCAACGCCACGGAGGGCGCCTCGGCGGGTCGCGCACGGCGGACGCGGAGCGTCGAGGCTGGGGTCCGAAGTTCCATCGAGGGCCGCGATTCCAGCCGAACGGAAACGCGGGCACACGGCACAGCAGCCGTGCGCCAACGAAGGAACAGCCCGGCCGTTTTCACCGTGCGACCCCTCAACGCCCGTGAGTAGGTTGACCCCATGGAATGGCAAGGCGGACGGCGCAGTGACAACGTCGACGACGCTGGCCGCGGCGGCGGTGGCCTGGGGCGGCCCCTTGCCTTCGGCGGGGGCGCGATCGGCATCATCGGCGCGATCCTCTTCTATCTCCTCACCGGACAGGTCCCGGACGTCCAGCAGGCCCCGGCGCCGGGCCAGGTCAGCCCGCAGTCCCAGGCGCAGCGGCCACCAACCGCCGCCGAGCAACAGCAGCGCGAGTTCGTCAGCGTGGTGCTCGCCAGCACCGAGGACACCTGGAGCGCGGTTCTGCCGCAGCAGGCCCGGGTCCAGTACCAGCCCCCCCGCCTCACCCTGTTCGAGGACGCAGTGCAGTCGGCGTGCGGATTCGCCCAGAGCGCGATGGGGCCGTTCTACTGCCCGCCGGACCAGCGGGTGTACCTGGACCTCGGCTTCTTCAACCAGCTGGCCCAGATGGGCGCCCCCGGCGAGTTCGCGCGCGCGTACGTCATCGCCCACGAGGTGGGCCACCACGTGCAGAACCTGCTCGGCATCGAGCGTCGGGTGATGCAGCTGCGCCGGGCCTCGGGGAGCCGCGAGGACAGCAACGCGCTGAGCGTGCTCACCGAGCTGCAGGCAGACTGCTACGCGGGCGTGTGGGCCCACCACGCGAACGCGAACTACCGATCCAGCGGGAAGGGCCAGATCGTCCAGCCGAGCGACATCGACTCGGGCCTCGCGGCGGCGGCCTCGGTGGGCGACGACCGGCTGCAGAGACGGTCCCAGGGGCACGTGACGCCGGAGAGCTTCACCCACGGCTCGAGCGCCCAGCGCGTCTCGTGGTTCAAGACCGGGATGCAGACCGGTGAGCTCCGGGCCTGCGACACGTTCGGCAAGGCCGGCGTCCGGCTCTAGGACTGCGATGGGGGGCGTTCGACCACCACCCGCGCCGGAGTCCACGCCCGCGCCCGGCGCTCGAGGCGGCCCTCCCGGGTCTCCTGGCCGTAGTCCATCGGGGTGGGCGCCTGGGTGAAGTCGGCTGCGGCGGTGAGCACACGCGTGTTCACCACCGCCCTGCCTTGCCCGCCCACCTTCACGTAGCCGCCGACGTAGACGCCACAGCGCGGGCAGACCCAGAAGTCGGTCATCCCCATCCCGAAGCGGTACCAGCCGCCCGGCGGGAGCTCGGCCACCGTGAGCACGACCTCGCCCTCCGGGTCAGACGTGGTGAGACCGCCGTGCCGCCGGCAGAACGAGCACTGGCAGGCGCGCAGCGGGAGCTCGGTTGGCGGCTTTCCCGTCCTGAAGGACAGGTGGAGCCGCCCGCAGTGACAGCCGCCCTCGAGCGTCATCCGAGAGCCTCCTCTACTGGGCCGGCGCGGTCCGCCGGCGTGCGTGGGCCCGGTCCCGCTCGCCGAGCGCCGCTTGCAGGAACTTCCCGGACAGCTTGCGCCCGATCAGCTCCTGCGCCACCTCGCCCGCCTCCACCAGCTTCGGCAGGTCGATGCCCGTCTCCACCCCCATCCGCTGGAGCATGTTCACCAGGTCCTCGGTGGCCAGGTTCCCCGCCGCGCCCGGGGCGTACGGGCAGCCGCCCAGCCCCCCGATGCTTGCGTCGAAGGTCGTCACCCTGGCGTACAGGCCGACCAGCGCATTGGCCAGCGCGAGGCCGCGGGTGTCGTGCAGGTGCAGCGCGAGCCTGTCCACCGGCACGTGCCGGGTGACAGCGGAAAGGATCTCCTCGGTCTGGCTCGGCACGCCGACGCCCACGGTGTCCCCGAGGCTCAGCTGGTAGATGCCCAGGTCCGCCAGCCGCCGGCACAGGTCCACCACTCGCTCGAGCGGCACGGAGCCCTCGTAGGGGCAGCCCCAGACCACGCTGAGGTAGGCCCGCACGCGCATGCCGGCGGCCAGCGCCCCGCGGGTGACGTCGGCCGCGACGGAGAGAGCCTCGGCGATGCTCTTGTTGATGTTCTTCTTGCTGTGGGTCTCACTGGCGGAGATGAACACCGCCGCCTCGCTCAGCCCGGCGGCGCGAGCGCGGTCGAGACCTTTCAGATTGGGCACCAGCGCCGAGTAGGTCACCCCGGGGACGCGGGGGAGCTTCTGCAGCACCTCCTCGGCGTCCGCGAGCTGCGGAATCCACCGCGGGCTGACGAAGGAGGTGGCCTCGATGCGCCGCTCTCCCGCGGCCACCAGGGCGGCGATGAGCCGGAGCTTCCCCTCCAGCGGGACGATGCGGAGCTCGTTCTGGAGCCCGTCGCGGGGACCGACCTCGTAGACGTCGACCCGCGCCGGGAGCTTCTCCGTCAGACGCGCGGCTGGATGTGCTGACGGATCCACTGGACGATGTCCTGCGTAGAGCTTCCCGGGGTGAAGATCTCGGACACGCCCAGCTGCTTCAGCCGAGGGATGTCGTCGTCGGGGATGATGCCGCCGCCGAACACCTCGATGTCCCCGGCCTTCTGCTCCTTGAGGAGGTCGATCACCGCGGGGAAGAGCGTCATGTGGGCGCCGGACATGATGGACAGACCGATCGCGTCCACGTCCTCCTGGACAGCGGCGTTGACGATCATCTCCGGGGTCTGGTGCAGCCCGGTGTAGATGACCTCCATGCCGGCGTCGCGGAGCGCGCGGGCGATGATCTTCGCTCCGCGATCGTGTCCATCCAGGCCGGGCTTGGCCACGAGGATTCTGAGCTTCCTGTCGGGCATCCGAGATTCTCGCGTTCCCCGAAGGTAACGGGGGGCGTCACCCTCGTTCAGAAGATTCCACCTTCGCGATACTGCCCCCACACCTTCCGGAAGACATCCGAGATCTCCCCGAGCGTCGCGTAGGCCTTCACCGCCTCCAGCACCGGGGGCATGAGGTTGTCCGATCCCCGGGCGGCAGCCTCGACCTTCGCCAGGGCCGCGGCGACCGCGGCGGCGTTCCGCTCGGCCTTCACCTGCTCGAGCCGCGCGACCTGGCCCTCGGCGACCCGCTCGTCGATCTTGAGGATCTGCACCGGCTCCTGCCGCTCGCTCTGGAAGGCGTTGACCCCCACGATGAGGCGCTCGCCCTCCTCCACCTCGCGCTGGAACCGGTAGGCGCTCTCGCCGATCTCCTTCTGCGGGTAGCCCTCCTCCACCGCCCGGATGATGCCGCCCATCTCGTCGATGCGGCGGAGGTACTCGAGAGCCCGCTTCTCCATCTCGTCGGTGAGGTACTCGACGTAGTAGCTGCCGCCGAGCGGGTCGACCACCCGGTCCACGCCCGACTCGTGGGCGATGAGCTGCTGGGTGCGGAGCGCCAGGGTGACCGACTCCTCGGTGGGGAGCGCGTAGGTCTCGTCGAGCGAGTTGGTGTGCAAGGACTGGGTCCCGCCGAGCACCGCGGCCAGGGCCTGGAGCGCGGTCCGCACCACGTTGTTGTACGGCTGCTGGGCGGTGAGGCTCACCCCGGCGGTCTGGGCGTGGGTCCGCAGCTGCCAGCTCCGCGGGTCACGGGCAGAGAAACGGTCGCGCATCACCCGGGCCCAGATCCGGCGGGCGGCGCGGAACTTGGCGATCTCCTCGAAGAAGTCGTTGTGGACGTCCCAGAAGAACGAGAGGCGCGCGGCGAAGTCGTCCACCGCCATCCCCCGCTTCACGCACTCCTCGACGTATCCAATGCCGTCGGCGAGGGTGAAGGCCAGCTCCTGGACCGCCGTCGCGCCGGCCTCGCGGATGTGGTACCCGCTGATGGACACCGGGTGCCAGCGCGGCATGTGCCGGCTGCAGAAGTCGATCATGTCGACGACGATCCGCACCGCCGGCCGGGGTGGGACGATCCACTCCTTCTGGGCGATGTACTCCTTCAGCATGTCGTTCTGGATGGTGCCCCCGAGCTTCTCCATGGGGACGCCCTGCTTCTCGGCCACCGCGATGTACATGCACAGCGCCACGATCGCCGAGGCGTTGATGGTCATCGAGGTGGTGACCTGATCGAGCGGGATGCCGTCGAAGAGGACCTCGAGGTCGCGGAGCGTGGAGATGGCCACGCCTTCCTTGCCCACCTCGCCCCGGCTCATCGGGTGGTCGGCGTCGTAGCCCATGAGGGCAGGCATGTCGAAGGCGGTGGAGAGCCCCGTCGTGCCGTGCGCCATGAGGTACTTGAAGCGCTGGTTGGTGTCCTCCGGGCTCCCGAAGCCGGCGAACATCCGCATCGTCCACAGCCGCCCGCGGTACATCGTCGGCTGGACCCCGCGGGTGTACGGGAACTGCCCCGGGAGGCCGAGGTCGCCGACGTCCTCGCGGGCCCGGTCGGCCGGGGTGACCACGGTGGGGATGGGGATGCCCGAGTCGGTCAGGAACTCCGGCCGGCGTGTCGGGGCCCGGGCGGTGCTCTTCGCCACCTCCCCCTGCTCCCATCCCTTCTTCGCCGACGCCACCCGCCGGACCGTGGCAAGGTCGTAGGTCCGCAGGGAGGGCCGGCGCTTCTTCCCCTCCGCACGCGCCGGCGTCCTGGAGGGGGCGGCCTTGGACGCGCGTGCGGTCCGGGGGCTCTTCAGGAGGCGAAGCTTCTTCGGGGAACGCCGGGTCGGGGCCATGGGTACCTGGGCCCTCTAGCATCGGGATCGGGCCCCTTCAATCGCTCGGAGTTGCTGAGAGTTCCGCCTGGCCCGGCGAACGCCGATCGGGGACCCCGCGAAGTGGGGACGGACGGACCGGCTGGACTGATGAGCCGAAACTGGCTCACTTGAAACAAAGTGCGCAAATACTGGCGCATAGTCCAAATGATGTCCAACCGCTTGTCTTTCTTAGAGTTTTGTCGCATTCAGTTTGCTTGACTACATCGGAAGCCGTCCGTACAAGGTGAAGCGGCCGAAAGCCGGCCAGCTCCCCGAGGTCCTCCGAAGGAGGGGACTCTCCCATGCGCGACGTCTTCGACAAGTGCAGCGCCTTCAAGGACGACAAGATCGCCAAGGCGACCGGGCTCTACCCCTACTTCCGCCCCATCGAGGCGTCGCACGGGAGCACCGAGGTCGACATCGAGGGCCGCCGGGTCATCATGGTCGGGTCCAACAACTATCTGGGCCTGGCCGGTGATCCGCGGGTGAAAGAGGCGGCGATCGAGGCCATCCGCCGCTTCGGGAGCACCTGCTCCGGCAGCCGGCTCCTCAACGGCACCCTGATCCTCCACGAGGAGCTCGAGGGCCGCCTGGCCAAGTTCCTCAACCGTGAGGCTGCGCTGGTTTGCTCCACGGGGTTCCAGACCAACGTGGCCACCGTGTCCGCCGTCCTCGGCCGGCACGACATCGTCTTCACCGACCGGCAGAACCACGCCTCGCTGGTGGACGGGGTGCGGCTGGGCTTCGCCGAGGAGAAGCGCTACCGCCACCAGGACATGGGGCACCTCGAGTCGATGCTCGAGGCCGCCGACCCCGAGGCCGGAAAGATCATCATCACCGACGGCGTGTTCTCGATGGAGGGAGACCTCTGCAACCTCCCCAAGATCGTCGAGCTCGCCCAGAAGTTCCGCGCCCGGGTGATGACCGACGACGCCCACTCCATGGGGGTGCTGGGCGCGCATGGTCGCGGCACCGCCGAGTACTTCGGCCTCGAGGCCCAGACGGACCTGGTGATGGGCACCTTCAGCAAGAGCTTCGCCAGCCTCGGCGGGGTGATCGCCGGGCCCTACGACGTCATCAACTACGTCAAGCACCGCGCCCGCCCGGTGGTGTTCAGCGCTTCCATGACCCCGGCCCAGGTCGCGTCCGCGCTCAAGGCGCTGGACATCATCGAGGCCGAGCCGCAGCGCCGCGCCCGCCTGCTCGACATCGCCGAGAAGATGCACAACGGCTTCCGGGCAATGGGCTTCGACACCGGCGTGTCGGTCACCCCGGTGGTCCCGGTGCTGGTGGGCGACCAGGTGAAGTGCTTCCGCTTCTGGAAGGCGCTCTTCGAGGCCGGCGTATTCACCAACCCGGTCATTCCCCCCGCGGTGGAGCCCGGGCACGCCCTGCTCCGGACGAGCTACATGGCGACCCATACCGACGCACAGCTCGACCGGGTCCTCGAGCAGTTCGAGCGGATCGGCCGCCGGATGGGCATCATTCCCGAGACCCGCCCCACCACCTACGTCCAGGTGAAGGTTGCCCGCCCCGGCACCTTCGTCACCGCCAACCAGGCCTCCCAGCGGTGGGCGGCGGCATCGGCCGGCCTCCTCGCCGACCGGGGCCTCTCGCTCGAGGCCATCTCCAAGCTCTCCGGCCGCGACGTGGCGCGGAAGCTGGCGGATGCGGTGGAGACCCTCACCTGGCGAGCGGCGAATCTCCAGCCCGACGACCTCCGGCGGCTCGGCTCCGCCCCCTTGCGTCTGTGGGAGAAGCGGACCGAGATCCCGGGCCTCATCCTCGAGAAGGGCGCCAACCTCTTCATGAAGAACGGCAAGCAGCCCGACGCCTGAGCCTGCGCGCCCCCGGAGTCACCGACCGCATGCCCGCTTCCGTGAAGAGGCTTCGAGCAGTGGAGAGCGCTGCGCCGTCCGCGTCCGACGTCACCGTCACCCCGGTCCAGAGCGCGCAGGACCGCGATGCCTTCATCCGCTTCCCCTACACGCTCTACGCCGGGGATCCCAACTGGGTCCCGCCGCTGGAGATGGAGCGGAAGGACTTCCTCAACCCGAAGAAGAACCCCTGGTTCGAGTTCGGCAATGCCGAGCTGTTCCTCGCCCGGCGCGGCGGCCAGGTGGTGGGCCGGATCGCCGCGGTCGACGACCCGCACTGGAACGACTTCTACAAGAGCCGGCTCGGCTTCTTCGGGATGTTCGAGTCCATCGACGACCCCGCGGTGGCCAAGGGGCTGTTCGACGCAGCGGCCGCCTGGGTGAAGGCGCACGGCTTCCCCGAGATGATGGGCCCCTTCAACTTCAGCACCAACTACGAGTGCGCGGTGCTGGTGGAGGGCTTCGAGTCCCCGCCGGCGGTGATGATGACCTACAACCCGCGGTACTACGACGCGCTCTACGCCGGGGCCGGGTTCAGCAAGGCCAAGGATCTCTGGGCCTACGAGCTGTCGGCGTCCGTCCCGCCCCCGGAGCGAGTGGTGCGGGTGGCGGAGAAGATTCGCCAGCGCGAGGGCATCGTCGTCCGCTCCATCCGGATGGACGACTTCCCCGCCGAGGTCCGTCGGGTGAAGGAGATCTACAACGCCGCGTGGGAGGACAACTGGGGCTTCGTCCCCATGACCGAGCACGAGTTCGACCACATGGCCAAGGAGATGAAGGCCATCCTCCGGCCCGAGCTGGTGCTCATCGCCGAGGTGAAGGGCGAGCCGGTGGCGTTCTCCATGACCATCCCCGACGCGAACTTCGCCCTGAAGGCGGCAGGCGGGCGTCTGACCAGATACGGGCTGCCCATTGGCCTGGTGAAGCTGCTGCTCGCCTCGCGGCGGATCCGCCGGCTCCGGCTCGTCACCCTCGGCATCAAGGAGGGCTTCCGGAAGCGCGGCATCGACGCGGTGCTGTACCTGGACACGCTCACCACCGCGAAGAAGCTCGGGTACAGCGGCGGGGAGATCTCCTGGACCCTCGAGGACAACCACCTGGTCAACCGGGCGATCGAGATGATGGGCGGCAGGAAGACCAAGACCTACCGGGTCTACCGGCGGGCGGTCTGAGCAAGGGCGACGAGACTCGATGAAGGTCCTTCTCACCGGTGGCAGCGGCTTCGTCGGCGGACAGCTGGCGAAGCTCCTGGTGGCGCGCGGCCACGAGGTGGTCGCCCTCGTCCGGCGCTCCTCGAAGGTGGACGGCCTCAAGACCTTGGGGGTCCGCATCGCGGTGGCTGACCTTCACACCGGCGACGGAGTGGACGAGGCGGCCCTGGGCGTCGAGGTGGTGCAGCACGTGGCCGGGGTCACCAAGGCCCGCACCGAGGAGGAGTACCTCCGGGGCAACGCCGAGACCACCCGGATGCTGGCCTCGGTTCTCGCAAGGCAGAAGCGCCCTCCCCGCCTGGTGGTCTGCAGCTCGCTCGCCGCGGCCGGGCCGGCGCGGATCGGCAAGCCGCGTACCGAGGACGAGCACCCAGCCCCGGTGTCGATGTACGGGCGGAGCAAGCTCGCCGCCGAGCAGGCCGCCCGCGAGTTCGCCGACCGGGTCCCCACGGTCATCGTCCGCCCGCCGTTCGTCTACGGCCCGGGTGACCTGACCAACCTCCCCCCGCTCATCGCCATGGGGAAGACGGGCGTGTATCTCAAGGCAGGCCGCGGCCCGAAGCACTTCAGCTTCGTCCACGTGGATGACCTCAACCAGGCGCTGCTCGCCGCCGCCGAGCGCGGCAAGACCCTCGACCGCGAGGACCCGACCCGGGGCGTTTACTTCGCCTCCGACCCGAACCCCTACAGCTGGGAAGACTTCTGCGCCGCCCTCAGCCGGGCGCTGGGGCGGGGCAAGCCGAAGGTCATCTCGTTGCCCGAGTTCGTGGGCTGGGCCACCGGTGCGGGCGCCGAGCTCGGCAGTCGCCTGCTCGGCACAGTGTCGATCATGAACCGCGACAAGGCGAAGGAGATGGCCCAGGAGGCCTGGACCTGCTCGCCGGCGCGGGCCGCCGAGGAGATTGGCTTCCGGCCCGAGTACCCGCTCGACCCGGGGCTCGAGAACACCGTCGCGTGGTACCGAACCCAGGGACTGGCATGAACACCACCTCCGTCCGACCCCTCCGCAGACCCGGCCGCCCGAAGGCGACCCAGTCGGTGAGCGACGTCGCGGCTCCCTCGATGTCGGTGCAGGTCACCCCGGTCCGCTCCACCCAGGAGCTGGACGAGTTCATCCGCTTCCAGCTCGAGCTCTACCGGGACGACCCGTACTTTGTGCCGCCCATCGTGGCCGAGCGGCGGGACTTCCTGAACCGCCGGAAGAACCCCTTCTTCACCCACGCCGAGGTGGAGCTCTTCCTCGCCCGGCGCAACGGAAAGGTGGTAGGGCGGATCGCGGCGATCGACGACGCGCTGTGGAACCAGTTCCACAACAGCGAGACCGGCTTCTTCGGCATGTTCGACGTGCCGAACGACCCGGAGGTGGCGAACGCGCTGCTCGACGCGGCGGCGGAGTTCGTCCGGGCCCGGGGGATGAAGACGCTCACCGGACCGGTGAACCTCTCGACCAACCACGACTGCGGCGTTCTGGTGGAGGGCTTCGAGTTCCCGCCGGCGATGATGATGCCCTACAACTACCGCTACTACGGCGCGCTCCTCGAGAGCTGGGGGCTGAAGAAGATGCGAGACCTCTACGCCTACGACATCTCCGCGGCGATGACCCCGCCGGAGAAGATGGTCCGCATCGCCGAGCGGCTGAAGGAATCGGAGCAGGTCCGCGTCCGGCCGCTGAACATCCACGACCTCCCCGAGGAGATCCGCCGGCTGAAGAGCATCTACAACGCGATGCTCGACCGGAACTGGCTCTTCCTCCCGATGAACGAGGAGGAGTTCGACTCCATCACCGCCCGGCTGCGGCCGCTGGTGCGCGTCCGCCCCGAGCTGTGCCTCATCGCCGAGGTGAAGGGTGAGCCGGTGGCGTTCTGCATCACCCTGCCCGACTCGAACCTCGCCATCCGCGAGGCCGGCGGTCAGCTGACCCGCTGGGGCGTCCCGGTGGGCCTGGCGAGGATGGCCTGGGCGGCGCGGCGCATCGAACGGTTGCGCGTCCTGCTCTTCGGCATCAAGCCGGGGTACCGGCGGCGGGGCCTGGACGCGCTCCTCGGCCTGGAGACGCTGCGGGCGGCCCGCCGGCTGGGGTACGACGGTGCGGAGCTCGGCTGGACCACCGAGGACAACGAGCTGATGAACCGCGCCATCGAGTCGATCGGCGGGCGGCGGTACAAGACCTATCGCATCTACGAGAAGGCGCTCTGAGAAGTGCTCAGCACCCGTTCGCGCTGGTGACACTTCCCTCGGAGCTCCGGTGAAAGCCGCTGGTCGCGGGGGGGCCACACCCATAAGGTCCTACACCCATGTGGAACCTCGCCCACCTGCACATCACGATCAACCATGTCCCGGTGGTACTGGTCCCGGCCGCGCTGGTCATCTTCGCGGTCGCGGCCTGGCGAAAGTCGCTCCCGGTGCTCCGGACGGGCATCGTGGTGGCCTGGGTCGCCGCGCTCTTCGCGGTGGCCTCGTTCCTGACCGGTGACGCAGCGGCGGACCTGGTGATGGCGACCGAGAAGGCCCAGCAGAAGACGCTCGACCCACTGGTCGAGGCGCACGACGATTCGGCCGCCTGGGCGCTCGGGGCCTCCCTCCTCCTCGCCGCCGCCGGGGTCTGGGGGTGGCGGCGCAAGGGGCTCAGGAACGAGGTTACCGTCCCGCTGCTCGTTCTGTCGGCCCTGGGCACCGCCATCCTGGCCAGGACCGCCTTTCTTGGCGGGCAGATTCGCCACCCTGAGGCCCGCCCAGGCTTCGTCGCCCCGGCTGCCGGCGAGCACGAGCACGAGCACGAGCACGAGAAGTGAGTCTGCTGGCGAGCACCCCAGCGCCATCGACGGCCCCGAGTGTTGGCCCCGGATCCCGGCGACCTCGGCGGAGGGGTGACAGCCTCCCGCCGGAGCGTGTAACACCGGTTCGCCGTTCGACGTGCCCACGGGACTCCGGAGAATCGACATGCGCCTGACCGACCGCGTGAAGCAGATCCTGTCCTGGTACCCCTCCGACAGCCCGGGCACCAAGACGAACCTGGCCCGGTTGCTGAACACGGGGACCCTCGCCGGGACCGGAAAGCTGGTCATCCTCCCGGTTGACCAGGGCTTCGAGCACGGGCCGGCCCGCTCCTTCGCCCCCAATCCTCCCGGCTATGACCCGGACTACCACGTGCAGCTGGCCCTCGAGTCGGGCTGCAACGCCTACGCCGCGCCGCTCGGCTTCCTCGAGGCGGTCGCCGGAAACTACGCGATGGAGATTCCCCTCATCCTCAAGCTCAACAATTCCGACTCGCTGAGCAAGCTCGAGCCGGCGTCGGCGGTGACCGGGTCGGTGAAGGACGCGGTGCGGCTCGGTTGCGCCGCGGTGGGCTACACCATCTATCCGGGGAGCGGGCAGCGGAACATCCTGCTTCAGGAATTGCGGGAGATCATCGCCGAGGGGAAGGAGCACGGCCTCCCCACCGTGGTCTGGGCGTACGTCCGCGGCGCGGCCATCCCGAAGGAGAACGAGACCGCGGTCGACCTCATCGCCTACGCCGCGCAGGAGGCCGCCCAGATGGGCGCCCACGTGGTGAAGGTGAAGCCGCCCAAGGACGCGGTCGAGCTCGCCGAGGCGAAGAAGGTCTACGAGAAGTACGCCATCCCCACCAAGACGCTGGCCGACCGGGTCCGCCACGTGGTCCAGAGCTGCTTCAACGGCAAGCGGATCATCATCTTCTCCGGCGGCGAGGCGAAGGATACACTCGCGGTGCTGGAGGAGATCCGCGGCATCCGCGACGGCGGCGGCTTCGGCTCGATCATGGGCCGCAACGCCTTCCAGCGTCCGAAGGACGAGGCCCTGAAGCTCCTGCGGGACGTGATGGCCATCTACCAGGGGAAATGAGGCCGCCCTCAGAGCGAGCTGAGGAAGGCGAGGAGCGCCGTCCGGTCCTGGGGGGACGCCTTGGCGAACCGGTCACGAGCACCACGCGCCTGGCCGTCGTGGGCGAGGATTGCGTCGGTCAACGTCGCCGCCCGCCCGTCGTGCAGGTAGCGGGTGAACGCCGACACTCCCCAGAGTGGCGCCGTCCGGAACTCGCGCCCCCGGGCATCTCCGATCTCGATCCCCTCCCCCAGGTCTCCCATGTCGTGCAGCAGGAAGTCGGAATAGGGATGGAAGGTCACGCGATCGAGGCTCGCCACCGGCGAGTGGCCCGTGCGGAAGGTGTCCCAGTGGCAGTGGCTGCAGCCCGCCCCGGTGAAGACCCGTTGGCCGGTCCACGCCTGGGCGGACATTGACTTCCGCGGCGGCGGTGGGAGCAGGGTCATGAAGTCGCCGAAGGCCACCATGCCCGAGCCGTAGTCGTTGAGGGTAGGCAGCGGGTTGCAGGCGAGGAGGCTGCAGTCGGCAGTTCTCGTCGGGGAACTCCGGGCTGGTGATGCCCATCTCGTTCAGATAGGCGTCGCCGGCGAACTGGTGCAGGGTCGGAACCTGGTCCTTCCAGCCGAACCGCCCCACCGCATCCCGGCTCTCCGCGATGTCGTGCACGGTCGCCACCCGCCCCGCCTCGTCGGGGAAGAGCGCCACGAGCGCCGGCCAGGGAGACGGCTACGGTGCCAGGATGGCGCCTTCGACCGCGCGCCGGAACGCCGGCGGCTCGGGCGCCTCCGGGGGAGCCAGCGGCGCGCCCTTGCTCCGCTCCACCGCGTCGCGCACGAACTCGTCCACCACCACGTTCAGCGCCGCCCAGTCGGTGAACACCACCTGCCGAGCGGGCTCGTCGGGGACGTCGCGGTGGACGATCTTCCGCAGCACCCGGGTCAGCGGCCCGAAGGCACTCTCGGTCAGCGCGCCGGCGATCGGCACCGACTTGCCCGGGCGCCAGCCGGTCTCGAGCACGAAGTCGTCCAGCACCCTGCGCGTGGCGATCTGGGCGTCCAGCCGCTCGTCGTCGGGACGACGGACGTCCGCGGCGGCCGCCTCGGTCAAGCTCACCGACAGGAAGAGCGTGGGAAGCGCCTCCAGCTCGCGACGGCGAGCACGGACGAACTTCACCATCTCCCGTTCGTGGTGACCGAGGTGGACGCTCGCGGCCAGAACCACCGCCGAATAGCGCTCCAGCGGCGGGAGCGCCTCGGTCCGTACGTCCTGGATCTGCGCCTCGTGGGCAAGGGTGCGAATGCGGTCGGCGACGCGCTCGGCGACGTGCCGGGTGTGGCCGGTGCGGGTGGCATACACGATCAGGAACGGTCTCATGTAAGGGCGGCGCTGCATCGGCCATACCCTGCTCGGTGAGCGCCGCCGGCCCCGGTGGTCCGCAAGCCCTGCGCCCACCGCGTCCCGCCGACGCAGCCGGTGCGCCTCGACTGACCCTCGACGGGCCTTTTCCGCGCACGCCCGATGCAACGCATCACAGCCGCGCCGAGGAGGAATCGCCATGGTGGAACGGCACGTTGTCATCGTGGGTGGCGGGTTGGCCGGGCTCTCCGCGGGGTGCTACGCGCGGGCCGCCGGATTCCGCACCACGGTGGTGGAGCACAACATCGCCCTCGGTGGCGTCTGCACCGCCTGGCCCCGCGGTCCGTACACCGTCGACGGCTGCATCCACTGGCTCACCGCTGGCGCCTTCGCGCCCCTCTACGAGGAGCTGGGCATCGTCCCGCCGGTCCGGCTGCACGTGCTGAAGGAGTGGACCGCCTACCGCGACGCACGGAACGGGCGGACCCTGCACCTCACCCGGGACCTCGACGCGCTCGCCCGCGAGCTGCGCGCCCTCGCCCCCGAGGACGGCGCGGAGATCGATCGGCTGGTCGCCGGTGCGCGCAGGGTGGCGGAGCTGAAGCAGCCCCTCGACCAGACTCACCGCAGCTTCTGGGACGAGCTCGCCGAGTTCTGGCAGATGCGCGACCAGCTGGGCACGGTGATGCACTTCCGGAAGCCGCTCGCGCTCTACGTCCGCGAGCACCTCCGCTCCGACGCGCTCCACCGGATCTTCACCGAGCTGCTGCCGCCCGAGGCGCCGGCGCTCTTCCTGCTCCTGGTGCTGGGGTACCTGGAGCGGGGTTACCTCTCGCGTCCCATCGGGGGAACCGCCGCCTTCCGGGATGCGCTGGTGGCCAGCTACCAGCGGCTCGGAGGGGAGATCCAGCTCCATGCCACCGTGGACGAGATCCTGGTCCAGGGGCACGAGGCCCGCGGGGTCCGGCTGTCGGACGGCAGCTTCGTGATGGGCGACGCGGTGGTCTCCACCTCCAGCATGCCGGAGACGGTGCTCCGGCTGCTCGGCGGCCGGTTCGGCGGTGACGACGTCCGGGCGAAGCTCGCGCGCTGGCGCACGTTCCAGCCGGTGGTGCTGGCGAGCTACGGCGTCGCCCTCCCCCTCTCGGACCTCCCCTCCCTGATGGTGCTGGACCGGGTGGAGCCGTTCGAGGTCGGCGACGTGGTGAACGACTCGCTCTACGTCCGGGTTTGCAACGACGACACCAGCTTCGCGCCGGCAGGTCACACGGTCATCCAGCTCATGCTGGGATCCAACTACGAGTGGTGGGCCACCCGCGGCTCCCGGTACACCGCCGAGAAGGACAAGGTGGGCGACGTCGCGCTCGCCCAGCTGGCCAAGCAGATCCCCGGCCTGGCTCCGGCGGTGCGGATGGTGGACATCGCCACCCCGCTGACGTTCTGGAGCAGCGCGCGCGCCTGGCGTGGGGCCTACGAGGGCTGGCTGCCGAGCTCCGAGTCGTTCTTCGGTCAGGTGCGGAAGACGCTCCACGGGCTGCACCGCTTCGTGATGGCCGGCCAGTGGGTCGAGCCGGGCGGTGGCGTCCCGACGGCGCTCCTCAGCGGGCGCCAGGCGGTGCAGCTGCTCTGCACCGAGCTGGACGTGCCGTTCCGCCTCCCTCGCTCGATGCCTGGCGTCACGGCGTAGACGAAGAGGGCCCGGAGGCACCCTCGTTCACCGCGAGTTGCGCCGAGGGACCTACCTCGGCGACGGCACGGCACCGCCCGCGCACCCGCCCGGGGGCCGAGAATCGGCGCGACGAATTGCACGCCCCCGGAAAGGCGCGAGGTTCGGCAATGATCCTCCCAAGCTAGACGCACTCAGGCGCCGGACGCGCGGGCGTACCACTCCACGAGCACCGAGCCGAGCGCCGCACGGGTGATGACTCCTTCCCCCGTCGGCTCCGTGGGAACGATCAGCGCCGGTGCGTCGGCAGCGAAGCACTGCGCGACGAGTTGAGCAAACGTCGCATCCGGGGCGACACGCGGAACCAGGCGCACCAGGTCCGCTGCCACCAGCATGCGCTGGAGCTGCTCATCGTGGAGGAAATCACGGACGTGCTCCAGCAAGACGACGCCGGTCGCTTTCCCCTCGGCTGAGTGCACGATGACCACGTCGCTGGCCGACGTTGCCAGGCTGTCGACCAGTACGTCCATCGTAGCGCCGCCGGTCAGAACGGGAGCCGGACGGACAAGGTCCCTTGCGCGGACGTCGTCAGGGCCAGTCGGCAAACGACCCTCGACCTTCGGGCTTGGTTCGGCGCCGACCGCCCGGGCGTGCGCGCGGATGAGATCGGTGATGGTCAGGATTCCCACCACGCGAGAGGCTGTTCGCTCGTCGAGCACCACCAGCTGCCGCACGCCCTTTTCGCTCATGCGAACGACCGCACGCGCAAGCGGTACGTCGGCCAGTATTGTCTCCACGTGCTGAACGAGCTGGGAGATGGGGGCCGCCGCTGGAGCACCCCGCAGCTCGGCCAGAGGCACCGCACCAAGCAGGTCTCCCCGGTCATCGAGCACCGGCAGGATCTGGAACGTCCTTGCCGCCAGCGCTTCCCGCACCTCCCCCGCCGCTCCTTTCGCCTGCACGGACACCACCCCGGTAGTCATCGCACCCGCGACCGTCAGCTGGTCCAGCGGATGGAACCTCGGCGACGCGTGAGGGAGGAAGACGCCGTCCTGCTCGAGCAGGGCCTCGTAGATAGGAGTCGCTCGATATTGGCGGGCCAGGACGTAGGCCGTCATGTTCGCCAGCATCAGAGGAAGAATCAGGCCATAGCCTCCTGTCATCTCGAAGATGATCAAGACGGATGTGATGGGCGCGCGGATGACGCCAGCAAACACGGCCCCCATCCCCACGAGGGCGAACGCCCCGAGCTGGCGCCCCTCGTGATGGAAGGCCGCGACATCGAGGTACCCCACCGCCCCGCCAAGCATGGCGCCCACAAAGAGGGCCGGGGCGAAGATGCCGCCGGCACCGCCACTGGAGTAAGAGAAAACAGTCGCGATGAGCTTGACCGCGCAGAGCGCGAGCAAGGTGGTAAGTCCCAGCTGGCCGCCAAGGGCTCGTCCCAGGGTCTGGTAGCCGCCGCCGGTGACTCCTGTCGTGCCGAAGAACTTCATCACCAGCACTGCGAGGGTTCCGGTGACCAGCCCCCCGACTGCCGGCTGAGACCACCTCGGGAGCGCCGAGAAGGTCCGAAACCACTCCCGCAGCCTGAGCAGCCCGTCGGTGAAGGCGATCGACACCAGGCCTCCGGCGACGCCCAGCAGCGCGTAGAAGACGAGCGATGAGGCATGGTCGAGCCCGTATTGCTGCTGCACCTCGATGATCGGGTGGACTCCGAGAACGCCGCGCTCGATGACCGCTGCGAGCGCAGCCGCGACCACGACGCCAGAGAGCACGGCGTGGTCGAGCGACCCGACGATCTCCTCGATGGTGAACGTCACCGCAGCGATGGGCGCGTTGAAGGCTGCCGCGATGCCCGCGGCCACTCCGACCGGCAGGAGGCGGCGCATGTTCTTTGCTGGCAGCGCCGTCAGCCGCGCCAGCAGGCTCGCGGCACCCGCGCAGATCTGGGCAGTGGGCCCCTCGCGGCCCAGCGATGCTCCCGAGCCGATCTGGAGGATGCCCACCCAGAACTTGCCAAACGCATCTCGAAAGCGAATGCGTCCACCCTCGAACGCAAAGGCGGCCTTCACCTGTGGGATCCCCGATCCTCGCGCCCCTGGGACGAGGAACGTCAGGATCGCTCCAGCGACTAGGCCCCCGATGGTTGGAGAGATGACCGTCCACGCCATCCAGCTGTTGCCCGGAGCCCGAAACGCCCGTTCGATCAAGAGCGACTCTGCCGCCATGAGGCCAAGGTGAAAGGCAACGGCGACCAGCCCGCACACCACTCCGACGGCGATCGTTAGCGCGAAGAGGTGCTGCGACTCGGTGGGGAAGTGACGCTGCAGCAGCGCGCCAGCTCTTTCGCGGAGCTGTGAGCCGCTGACTCGCACGCGCTGCGACACGGCGCGCAGTTGTGCGAACAGCGCCAAAGACCTGGAGTCACTGCCCATGGTCTTCGTCCAGCTCTCCGCTCGGCGCTTGCACTACCCGAATTCCGACCGGTGGGCGAGTGCGAGTCCCATCCTGCCAACCAACGTCGGTGGCTCGCGGGGCCGGACGATTACCCCATCCAGCGAGACGCGGGCGGAGCGCCGGAAGGTGCCGCTCAGCCACAGCTCGTCGACCGAGTGGGCGACGACCTCGGTGCCGGTCGTCAGCGCCAGGAATCCTCGTCGTCATCCACCCCCGTCCGGACGGGGCATGGCGACTCTCGGGAGTCCGCCGGAGCCGCGCCTTGGTCATGCCGAGGCGCCCGATGCCCTCTCCCGCGCCACGGAGTGTCGGAGTCGTTCCAGCACCTCCCGCGCCGCAGCCAGTTGACCGGGGGGGAGGTCATGGAGCATTCGAGAGACCGCGGACTCGACAGTCCCTCGATGGTGCCGGTCGATCCGCGCTCCTCGAGCGGTCAGGGCCAAGAGGACTCGCCGACCGTCGCCAGGGTCCCGACGGCGACGGACCAGCCCTGCCCGGCCAAGACGCGTGACGACCCCGGTCACCGTGCTGGGGTGCAGATGCATCGCCGAGGCAAGAGCGCCAGCACGGAGTGGTTCGAGGCGTCCAATGATGCGGAGGGCCAGCCTCTGCGGCCCAGTCACGCCCAGACGGAGCTGCATTCGTTTGGAGAGGGCTCGCAGTTCCTGGTCCAACGCCCAGAGGACGCCCAAGAACTCCAGCGTCTCCGCGGACCCAGATCGAGTCGCCTTGTCCGCTCTTCTCTTGCCGGCGGGTACAGTAGCGAGCATCACCGATTCCCAATCGTGCACATCGTTGGTGTACCAAGTATTCTAGCAAGGTGCTTCCAAAGCAGACCAGTCGAAATGCGCGCGGGGCGAAGACGATCCTGATCTGTGGGGCGGGCATCGCCGGTCCGACACTGGCGTACTGGCTTGCAGAGCACGGGTTCGAACCCACGCTGCTGGAGCGAGCGCCCAGACTACGGACCGGCGGCTACATGCTCGACTTCTGGGGGCTCGGCTTTGACGTCGCCGAGCGGATGCGTCTCCTCCCCGTCCTCCGGGAGCGCGGCTACGCCATTGACAGCGTTCGTTTCGCCGATGCCGAGGGTGCCACTCGCTCCGAGCTGCGGGCTTCCGCCATTCGCCGTGCGCTGGGGGCCGCTTCCTGAGCATTCCTCGGGGGGAGCTGGCACGAGCGGTTTACGAGCAAGTCGAAGCGAGGGTCGAGACGATCTTCGATGACACAATCCTCTCGGCTCACGACGACGGCGGCGGAGTGGACGTTAGCTTCGAGCGTGGTCGGCCGCGTCGGTTTGACCTGCTCGTCGGAACGGATGGTCTGCATTCCGCCGTTCGCCATTTGGTCATGGGGACCGACCCTAGATGGCATCGCTATCTCGGGTACTGCGCGGCCTCGTTCGTGACCTCCCACTACTCGAGGCGCGACGAAGGGACGTACGTCAGCTACGGGGCACCTGGACGGCAAATCAGCCGGTATGCCCGGACGGGTGACCAAACCGCGTTTCTCCTGGTCTTCTCGGCCCCGGAGCCGATGGGGTTCCACGCCGGGGAGCTCGAGACCGACAAGCGCTTGCTCAGACACGCATTCGGGCACGACTCCTGGGTGAATCACGCCAACGCCACGCCAACGCGGGCGATGCACAAAGAGGGCGTTGGCGCAGATCTCTGAAATCCTCAGCAATGCGCGAGGTTTCGAGTGGAGCTAACCGGGATCGAACCGGTGACCTCTTGAATGCCATTCAAGCGCTCTCCCAGCTGAGCTATAGCCCCGGGCCCTTCCGCGGCCGCCCCTGGGAGGGCTGCCGAACGGGGGCTGGCTCATAGCGCAGCCAGGGCGGCGGCGCCAGTCCCCTTCCGGCCCGGGGGGGGCGTTCAAAGCCGCGCCAGGTTGATCCCCCAACCGGCGCGCGCGTGGCCATCCCGACCGGCAACTCCGAGGCGCTCGGAAGCTCGGGGCCCGTGCTGGACCCGCGGCGCTTGGCGCCCGTTCACCGCTCGGCCATCGTCAACGTCGGCGGCGTGAAGCAAGCTCCGGCGTCGGACGCCTGGCGAGTACGCGCTGGTCGTCGCGGCTTCAAGCTCAGCCGGACGCACTGCGATCAGCTGCAGCTGCTCCGGGGCGTCGACTAACCGCAAGCTCACGGTCCGCTCGCTCCTCCCTCAGCAGTGCGGGCCGTCACTCCAGAGCAGTGGCGGAAACGTCGAGCCCGCCTGGATTCCAACAATCGACGGCAATGCAGGAGTCGTGTCGGACCCAGTGAACATCCTTGCGGTCACCTGGGCCGAGGTGGGTCTACCCGGGGACCGGTGTGAGCGCAACGTTGCGTTCACGGAGGACAGGTACCGGAACAACTGTAAACACTTGCCCCGCAGACGGTCGCCGGCGAGAGCTCTCCGCAGGCGACGGTGCAGATGCCCAGGTGGCAGTCGACGGCACAGGTCTGTAGCGGGTTGCAGGTCACCGTGCAGTCGACGCGCTCCCCGTTGGCCGGGCAGCTCATCCTGCATGGGCCGGGGTCGCAGCCGGGCGTGCAGCTCTGGCCGGATCGCTCGCAGCTGAAGCTGCAGCTCGTCCCGGAGCACTGGATGTTGCAATCCTGCAGCTGGGTGCACCCGGCGCGGCAGATCTGAGAGCCGCACACCGGCGCGCAGGTGTCCCCGGTGCCCGGACAGATGGGCGTGCCCGCGTCCGTCCCGGCGTCGGTGCCCGCGTCCGCGACGACGTTCGAACCCACCAGCTCGTCCACCGTGCAGCCCATCGCCAGACCGAGGACGACGGCGGAGAGAAGGACCGGGCCGGCCTTCATCGGTGCTCTCGCAGCGCAGCGTCGATGCCCGGGAGCTGGATGCTGTACGGATGCTCCCGCCGGAAGCGCGCGGCGCGCGACCGGGCCTCGGCCTCGCGACCCTCGCGGACCAGCAGGCGGATGACCAGCGCCTCGCGCTCCTCGATCAGATGGCCCGCGGGGAACCGCACCCGGTGCCGGTCCAGCAGCGCCGCCGCCTCTCCCAGGTGCCCCTGGACGATGTCCTGCCGCGCCTGGTCGAGCAGCGTACCCTCCTCGCCCAGCGTGTCGGGGGCAGCATCGGCGGGAGGCGGTCCGGGAGGAGGCGGGGCAACGGGCCGGGCGATCGGCGCGCGTATCGGAGCTGGCGCAACGGTGGCCGCACGGCTCTTCGCCCGCTCGGAGCGGACCTCGATGTACGCCGCGGTGCCGCCGCCGACGCTCACCGCAGCCGCCACGCCGAGCAGGAGCGCCTTCTTCGCCAGCAGCGTCCCGCCGATGCCGCTCGCAGCGGCGCCCGTCCCACCGCCGGCGCCAGCCCCAGCCGCGAGGGCCGAGGAGGTGCCGGCGGCGGCAGCGGTCGAGCTGGCCGCGCTGGCGGCGAGGAAGCCCGCCCCGAGCCCGAGCGTGAGCGCCACGCGGCGCCGGACCCGCTCCCGGGCCCCCTCCGGGGGGGCAAGCGCGCTGGCATCCTCGAGGTCGAGGACCGTCCACTCCGCTGGAAGCTCGCCCGTCAGCCGCTCGCTCACGACTCACCTCGGAGAGCTGCAGTGATCTTCGCCCGGCCGAGCCGAAGCCGGGAGTAGATCGTATTCAGTGGCACGTCGAGCGAGATGGCGATCTCCGGGACCGGGATGCCGTTGAGGTCGTGCATCACCACCACCGCGCGCTGGTGGAGGTCGAGCAGGGCCAGCGCGGCCTGCAGCCGGCTCCGCACCTGCTGCGAGGCGACCACCTCCTCCGGCGACCGCGCATCGTCCGGGCGCTCCGGTTCGGGGTCGGCCACGGTCACCTCGAGGCGGTGGCGACGGCGCCACTGCGCCGCGATGCGAAAGGCGATGCCCAGGAGCCAGGGGCGGAGCGGGCGCGACGGGTCATAGGTGCCATAACGGCGGTGGGCCACCACGAACACGTCGTGAACCGCGTCCTCCACGTCTGCCTCCGGCACACCGAGCCGTCTCAAGTAGAGCCAGACCGCCTCGAACTCCGCGTCGTAGGCTGCCGCGAAGGCCGCGTCGTCGGGCACGGTGGCTGCGGGGGCCAGGGAGGCGGCGGACTGCACTCCCCTGTTCATTGTCGGGGCCGGCCCCGGTCCGTCACCGTCAGAAGCGCCCAAAGAGACCTCCACCCACCCACACCGAGACTGGCGGCACGGCCCACGCCTCCTGGGAATCCACGAGGAACCGCGGACGGACGACGTTCACCGCGCCGTCGATGTGCAGCCGCAGACCGAGCGGGTCTGCGAAGAGCCACTCCCACTGGCCCCGGGCACCCACGGAGACCATCCAGGCGCTCGCCTCCTGGGAGCGACTGTACCCCTGTCCCTTGGCGCTGAGCGGGCCGGCCTGGGTGAGCCCGCAGGCGGCCCAGCTGCCGAATCGCGCGCAGCCCACCAGCGCCCCGCTCACCAGCGAGGTGGAGATGGTGCCCGTGCCGTAAGCCAGGGTCGTCCCCGGGAGCCACCTCCCCTCGAGCTCGACCGAGGCCGTGCTCGAGGCCGCGCCGGCATGCACCAGGACCCCACCCGCGAAGCCCGGGAGCACCCCGGCCGCCCCGACCGCGCCGACGCCACCGACCGGTCGCCAGCCGGTCCGTGAGGGCGTGGGCGGCGCAGCCTCGCCCACGCCGGTCTCGACCGCAGCTTCTGGCAGACCCGCGTCGACGACCGACAAGTCGGGGGGACCGGCATCCACCACGGCGAGCGCGGCGAGCCCCGCGTGCGGCGCGCCGGGACCCGCATCGGGCGCGGGCGTCCCTGCGTCGAGGAGCCCGGCGTCCGGAACGCCCACAGGACCACCGCCGTCCGGACCCGATGAGAGGGCCAGCGGGACCAGGCCGAGCGAGATGAGCGGCCCCGCGTCCTGGAGCAGGCCGGGGCGCTCGGGGCGACCCGTCCGGGGAGCAGTGCTGGTGGCGCCGGGCGTGGAGGTGGAGGCAACCGTGGAGGGGCCGGCCGTGGACGGGGCCGCGGGGGGCCGGGCCGGGCCCACCGGGACGGCGGTCGCCGACGCGGTGGCAGGCGGCGGGCGCGACGCGGGCGGCTTCGCCAGTGGGTCGATGGCCAGGGCGATGGCCAGGGCGACCGCGCTGCCGAGCTCCTCGCAGCCGGCACCGGTGCTCGACAGCTCGCGGAGACCCAGCACGCGCCCCGAGCGCGTGTCCAGGAGCTGCACGCGAGCGGCGATGCCGTCACCCTCTCCCTGGAGCACGCACCGGACGGTGCGCTTTGCCTTCCGGACGAACGGACGCCGGCCCAGGATCTCCGAGACCTGGGCCTCCAGCTCGTGCTGCGTCGGGCAGCGCTCGGCTCCGGCCAGCCGCCGGTAGTCGAGCCTCACGCGGACCGGGGCCTGCCGGACGCGTGCGCTCACGGTCGCCGCGCCCGTCAGCGCGAGACAGAGTCCACAGAGCAGCAGGCTCGCCCGGCGGGACATCGGCGGGGCCATCCTGCCGACTCGCCGGGCATCAGGCGAGAAAACAGAGTGCGCACCGGACCTCGGGCACGCCAACCGGCAGCAGCGTGCAGCCCTCGCGGGCAGGGCCGGATCAGGGAGGCAAGGTGATCCGCCCGGGCGCGGAGCTGGTCCCGCTCTGCGTATGGCAGCTGTTGCAGTCGCCGGTCGACACGGCGGTCCCCATCGACCGCGTCTTCCCGTTGAAGGTCACGCTGGCGGTGATGGGGAAGGTGAACCGGGTTGTGCCGTGGAAGTTGCCCGAGATGCTGCTGGCGGTGAACGTGGCCATGGCCCCGTTCGCGTCGGTGACCGTCACCACCGCTCCGCCGGCGGCGCTGCCGTTGCAGTCGTCCGGCTCGTGACCCGTGGGGAAGACGGTGCCGGCCACGCTGAAGGTCGGGCCGCCCTGCTGGGTGTGGCAGGTGATGCAGGCGTGGCCCGGCTCCATGTCGGCGCTCCCGCGCGTCCCGCCCGTCCAGTACGACTTGCTGGTGCAGACCGGCGCGGCCCCGAGCGGGTCCGGAGGCGGAGGAGGGCCGGCGTCGGGAGGCGGCGGGGGGACACCACCGTCCGTCACGCAGCTCCCGGAAGGCATCCCGGCGTTGACCCAGGCCTGGAAGGCGGTGACGTCGGCGGCGGGTACCGCGGCGTTCGGCGCGGGCGGCATCGGCGACGTCGACGACTGCATCCGCACCACCGACCTCGCCCCGTTGGTCTGCGCCGGGTAGCCCGGCGCGGGCGCAAGGAGCGCCGCGAGCGTGGCGAGGGACTGGGGCGCGCTGCCGGAGGGCGTCGACCCGTGACAGTTCCAGCAGTGCGCGCTGAGCAGGTCATAGGCCGCGCAGGGGAGCTCGGACGAGAGCACCACGCCTCCATCGGAGCCCGTGCCGGTCGTCCCGCCCTGGCCGGGGCCGGTGCTTCCGCCATCCGGGCTCGAGCCCCCGGGCGGCGTGCCGCCGCCCTGGCTCCCGCCGGGAACACCGCCGGTCGGCCCGGGGCCCGCCGCTCCGGCCGTGGTGATGGTGCCGTCGCATCCGCCGAGCCCGGCGGCGAGCACCGCCGCGAAGAGAAACCCAAGCGCACGTCTCCAGCCGAGCACGCGCGCGCCCACCACACCCTGTCGTCCTTGCACCTGCCTGCCTCCGCTCGCGCCGGTTCCAGCAGACTCCCGCCCGTCCATTGCCCGGGTGGGTCGCCCTCCGTCACCGGTCCTGGAGCTCGCGCTCGGGCGCAGGGTGCGAGCGCCCGCTCTCTTCTGCGCACCTGGCTCACCCGGAGAGCTACGCTCCGGCCTCGTCTCCGAGGGAGGGGCCCATGGGCGGTCCAATCCGAACATCGTTCGTCGCGGCGCTGATGCTGGTCGGCTGCCGTCACGACGCAGGGGTCACGCGGCTGGCGAGCGCGCCACCGAAGCCGGCGGGCTGCCAGCTCCAGCTCTTCGCCACCGAGGTGGAGGTGAAGCGTCCGTTCGAGGCAGTGTGCCTCGTCGACACGGGCTACAGCTCGACCGTTCGGCGTCCCACCGACGCCGCCGAGGTTCCTGAGGCCGCGCGCAGGCAGGCCTGTGAGTGCGGGGGAGACGCGATGATCACCGCGGCGGACGGCACGGCGGTGGTGAAGGTCATCCGCTTCACCGGGCCCTGAGCTCGGGCGATCGGCCGCCCAGCGCCGTCAGGGGCCCACCTGAACGACACCGTCCAGGTGGGTCGAGTGTCCAGACGCATCCACCTTGATGTTCCCGGCTGGAGTGACGGAAGCCGGATGGCAGCCCGCGCACTGGGTGATGCTCGTCACGCCCGCGTGGTACGTCGTGCCCGTCACCTGGGGCGGAATCCCGTGGCAGCTCCCGCATGCCGCCTGTCCCGGGCCGCCGTTCCAGACTGGCCGTCGATTGACGCTGGGGGAAGTGTCCTTCAACAGACGCGCCCCCGACCCGTGGCAATAGGCGGTGCAGGTCGCCGTCACTGGGTCGTAGGACGCCACCGCCCCGTCCGCCACCGCCAGCGTCCCCGCCCCGGGCGGGAAGACCACCGCCGGCGGGGGGTGGTCGATGTGGCCCGGGCTGGTGACGCTCGCGGGCACCAGGTGGCACTCCTTGCACCCGACGGGCGAGCTGACCTTGTGCAGGCCGCCCAGGTGCTCCTGGTGCGCTCCCACCGACTGGAGGCTCGGGTCGGAACGGCCGAGCACGTCCAGGGGAGGAGCGGGATCGTCACCACTCCCGTGGCAACCCACGCAGCTGCCCGGCGGGGCCGACAGGTCGACCTCGCCGTTCACGTGGAGAGCGGAGCGCGGCTGGTCACCGACGTAGGTCGGTCGATGGCAGGTCTGGCACGGGAGATCCGTCGCGTGCCCCGCAGGAGGTGTTCCGTGGCAGCTTCCGCACTGAGCCTGATGCTGCCCCACCGCGGTCCAGACCGGGCTGATCTGCGCGGCCTTCGTGTCCTTGAAGGGTGCGTGGCAGTAGCCGTTGGTGCACGTGGCGCTGGTCCGGTCCCAGGAGAATGGGCCCGCGTAGCCGCTATCCACGATCACCGGCGCCGGCCCCGTGAGGAGCTGGCCACCCTTCTGGTAGTGGCCCTCGTCTCCGGGCTGTGTGGGTGTGGTGTGGCACGCATCGCAGGAGAACGCCGTGTGCATCGCGCCGTCCGTCACATGTGACTGATGCGCCCCTACCGTCACCAGCGACGTGGCGGACAGGTAGTCCAGGTTCCGCGGAGGAGCCGCGTTCGCCGCGCTCCCGTGGCAGGTGTTGCACGCCATCACCCCCGAGAGGTGACAGCTCTGGCAGGCGACATTGGCGCTGCCGCCGCTCAGATCCTCTCCGTGGCAGGCCTGACAGCTGCTCAGGTCGTAGACCACCTGTCGCAGCACCCGTCCGTGGAACTGGTCCGTGTTCCCCGGATCCATCCAGCCGTTGATGTGCACGGTGTACGCCTTGGGCTTGAGCGCGCACTCGACCACCCAGGTCTGGAGCTCGGTGATCTCGGCCTGCGCGATCGCCACGTGGCCCCCGGGCAAGGTCCCCCGGGCGGCCTGGAGCAAGGGCGAGTTGTCGTCCCCGGAGCGGACGCGTGGCGTCCCGTCCGGCCGACGGGCGATGGCCTCCTGGTAGCTGTCCACCCGGTAGTCACCCTCGGCCTGCGCGGCAGAATGGCAGGAGGCGCAGCGCGACTGCAGCACCGGTCCCACGCCCTGGGCATAGCTGTCATCGCACTGGGCCTGTCCCAGCTTCTGCGGACGCCCCTCGCAGGCGAACAGCGCGACCGTCAACGCCGCGAGCGCCGCCAGCAGCTGCCTTCTCACAGGTCCCTCTATGGATGACATGACAGGCACATGGAGTTGCGGTTGATTTCCGAAGCTGGGTGCTTCCCCGTCCAGCCGAATGGGTGCGGGTCACCGCCCGGTCCGCCCACGCGATGGCAGCTCACGCAGTTCGACGCGGCCCCTTGCTCGTGGCACGAGGCGCAGCTCACGATGTCCCGCCGCGCGGCCGTGCCATGGAAGCTGGGGCTCCCGGTGGTGAGCCAACCGGACGGGTGCGGGTTGAGCGGGTTGTTCGAGTCGGGCGTCAGCCGCTGCTTCTTGTGGCAGTCCGCGCAGAAGCTGACCGGGTGGCACTTCTGGCAGGCCGCCTCGTTCCCCCGCGCCTCGATGGAGTGACGGGTGAGGAAGTCCCCCCAGTGGATGAAGTTCCGGTCTGGTCGGTCGGGGAGGATCTCCTCGACCTTCATCGGGCGCGTCCTCGCCGCGTGGCAGTCCGCGCAGAACTGTTGCTGGTGACAAGTCTCGCACGCCGCGGAGGTCGACCGAGCGGTGGTGGGATGGACCCTGGTGAAGTTGATCGTGTGGCTGAAGGCGGTCTCGGGTTTGAGCGGGAAGTGCGTCAGGTCCAGATGGCAGGCGTAGCACTGGCCGTTCTTGAACTGATCGTCGTGGTTGTGACAGGAGAGGCAGGTCTTCATCGGCGGGACCGGCTTCTCCACCTGGCCTCGAGCGGGAAGCGTGAGGTGACACACCTCGCACTTCTCGTCCTTCTCCAGATGCTTGGCGTGATTCATGATCAGGTATGGCTCTCGCTTGGGGTAGGTGCCCGGCTTGTCCGCGTTGAGATGGCACATCCCGCACTTGCCGGCTTCCTTCTCCTTCTTGTGGCAGCCGAGGCACTTGCTCTCCTTGGGGAAAGCACCGGGCTGCCCGAGCGCCGTCTCGTCGAAGATCGTCTCGTGGCAGGTGAGGCACTCCAGACCGGCCTTCACGTGGCCCGCATGGTTCGGATCGATGGTGAGCGGCTCGCCGGCTCTCGCGGACCAGGCCCAGCCCACGACCAGGACGGCAACCACCGGACCGCGCGCGCGGAATGGTTGCCAGGTCATCGAGCGGTTCCCTTCTGCGGCGCCGAGAAGAAGTTGTATCCGACCCGGGCGGTCAGCGAGTACGCGGTCTGGAAGAAGGGCGTGGATCCCACCGAGCCGCTCAGCATCGCGCTCCACCCCGAGCCGATCGCCCAGGTCGCGCTCCCGGTCCCGACGATGGCCTTGGTCTGTGCGTTGACCGCGTCCCTGAGCAGCGTCCCTTCCACGTCTGCGCTCAGCCGGATCCGTTCGGTCAGCGAATGGGTGATGAAGGCGCGCAGGTCGGTGACTCCGTTGACCGGGACGAAGAGGAACCGGGCATCGAGACCCAGGGTCGACTTGCGGGCGAGCTTGTAGGTGGCCCTCAGCTCGGCCTCGTCGCCCTCCCCGCCGTCCACCCAGAGCCGCTGGTACTCGCCGTAGAGCCCGAGGCGCGGGTGGAACTGCCAGAACACCCCTCCTCCCACCGAGTCGCGGTTCGTGTCCGCGAACACGCTGAAGATGGAGGTCATGGGGAGAAAGAGGTCCGGTGAGGTGTGCTCGCCCTTCGCAAAGACCTCGACCTCTGGGAGGACTTGCCAGCTGAGGGTGAGATCGGCGTCCGCGAAGCGCTCCTCCTGGAGGCTGAAGATGCCCGAGGCTGTCGCGGACACGGTCTGGAGGATCGCCCAGCGTGCGTCCACTCCCAGATCCTGCCTGGAGAGGACGCTGCCGCTGATGATCTCCAGGAACGAGACTCCCACTTCGCTCCCGTACGAGGGTCTCCAGAAGGCTCTCCCCCCGAAGGCGAACTCGCCAACGGGATAGGTAAATCGCGAAGTCGTGGGCGCGCCCGCGTAGGCGTTGACCCCGAAGCTCCTGCCGATCATGACCGTGCCGTTCACCCCATCCAGCTGCAGCACCCGCGCAGCCCCTCCGGAGACGAGCTGCCTTCCGAGAGTCAGGCTGAGATGGCGATTGAACAGCGCCCCCTGGATGTAGAGGAGATCGATGTCTCCCGTGGTACCAGGGTAGATGGAGTCCTTCAGGGTCGAGAGCTGCCCCCAGGCGGAGAGCTGGACGTTGAGGTCGTCGATCCCGGAAACCTCGATCCCTCGCACCGAGAGACCCACCATCTCCGTACCCCAGAACCCCGTCCGCGTATCGCCCGCCTTCCACTCCGGCTTGAGCCGCAGCATCGTGGTCGAGCTTGCGTCGACCACCTGGGCCGCTGCCACCGGAGCCCAGAGGATCGAGAAGAGCACCAGAGCCGCCCACCGCGAGCCCACCCCAGCGATGTGACCGCCTCTTCCTCGGTTCATGATCCGGTGACGCTCCTGTCGGCTGCTGTCCGGGCTGCTCGAGTGCGACGATTCCTATTCGCGCGGGTAAGGGGGCAGGTATGGCGAGGTGATGTTGTGAACTGCGGAGACGGAGAGCGTGGCTCCGGGGCCGTGACACACGCTGCAGGTCTCCACCGGCGGCGAGTGGCTGAAGTCGGTGTTGTCTTGGGCGTGCGCCGCCGCGTCGGCCGCGTCGTGGCAGGTGATGCACGCCCGCGCCGTGGGATTCTGCCAGGCGGTGTTGACGCACGTCCCCGACTGGCACGTCTGACCGTAGCCGCACGGTTTGCTGTCGGAGCACGCGGCCAGGGTGCTCTGGTGGCAGTTGGTGCACGAGCGCACGTCGACCGGGGCCAGGATCTCCTGGAAGCTGAGCAGGTTGTTGTTGAAGCCCAGGTAGTTCAGCGTCGCCGGCGGTATGCTCGGAGGCAGCCCGAGGTTGTTCCGCTCGAGGTAGTTCTCTCGCAGCCGCGCGAAGTGGATGTCGTGCACCAGCTGCTGGTAGTCGATGACGATTCCCGGCGTGGGGTCCACGGTCACGGTGCAGACGTTGCCCGCGCCGCACGCTTCCCACCCTCCGGCGAACCCAGGGCAGTCGGAGTTGGTGCTGCAGGTGGCTCCCGTCGAGCCGACCACCCGGTCGAAGGCGTTCTCGGTGTGGCAGGTGCTGCAGGTCTCGCCGTTCTTCCGCTGGCCGCCGTGTTGCGCCAGGTGCGGGAAGCCGTCGGGAGACATGCCGTGACACGAACCGCAGGCGGCCTGCGTGACCACCTGGCGACCCGAGGCCGGCTGGTTGGCTCCGAAGGCGACCGGGACTTGGGCGTCGACCGCGTCACGCACTCCGTTGGTGGTCCTGGCCCAGTAGAACCAGACAGTGTAGCTGCCCGGCGGGTTGACCCGTGTTCCTGCGGCGAGATGGTTGATCGGAGCCAGTGAGTTCGCCGGCCAGGGGGCGGCCGGGACGTAGGTATAGGTCTGCGAGGCCGGGTCGTAGGTCAGCGTGCCCTGCGACGCGGTCTTCATGTTCAGCCCACCGGATGGAGTTCCGTAGACCCGCTGGGGATTGCTCGTCGGGCCGGCGACGAGGAATGTCCCCGCCCAGGGAGAGCCGGCATCGGCAAGGTCGGGCACCGATGCCGGGGTGGTCTGGTTGTCGAAGAGCTGGAACTTTAGGGTCAGCGTGTCGCCCACATTGAAGGTCGTGCCCCCATCGGGCCCGGTCACTTTCGCGTTCTTGAACGTGTAGCCGTCGAGGCTGATGGGCGCGTTGAACGGGGAGATGGCGTGGCGATCGGCGATGGGAGAGACGCCATTGGTCGCCCCATGGCAGGTGACGCACTGCGCGTCGTCGGTCTGCTTCGGGTGGGAGGTCAGCTCGCAGAGCTTGGTCGTGGTGTTGCAGGTGGCGGTGGAGCTGAACACCGAGCAGTCGTTGTTGCTGGAGCAAGGCCCCACGCCGCCGTCCGGGAGCACGCCCGCCGGCTGTCCGAACACAGTAGGGGGGGAGATCACCGCCGTCGTCGCAGTGGGGTCGACCCCTCCATCCGGGAGGAGAGCTCCCTCGAAGAAGACGTTGTCGTGGCAGGAACCGCACGCCGCCCGGGAGGGGTTGGTCTTCCAGGCGTCGTTGACGTGGCAGCTGGTGCAGTTCTTCTCCATCGCCACCGACGCCGGGAGCGCGAGACCCGCGGTCCCGCCCGTCGGCATCACCGGGAAGTTGACGTTGGTGAACGCGAACAGCGAGGTGTCCGGTCCATAGCCATATTCTGGGTGCGCAGCACCTCCTAGAACTCCTCCGTCCGCCCCAGGGGCCTGTGAGAGTTGGTGCGATCCGCGGTGGACGCCGTGGGTCTTGCGCAGCAGGTGATTGGGGCTGTACCCGGCGTTGTTGTGGCAGGCCTTGCAGCTGCCGATGGGGAGAGAGTCGAGCGAGTAAAGGCCCACCGGCGAGAAGCCCGGCGCGATGTGCGCCATGTACGTTTTGCCACCCGGGGCGATGTTCAGGTGGCAGCTCAGGCAGCTGGAGCCGTCTGCCGGTCCACTCGCGTAGGGCTCGACCGTCGCCGTCCCGATCTGGAAGTCGCTGAGGGTAAACATCTGGTTGAGCGGGTCCTGCCCGATTGCCCAGACCGAGGCGGTGTACGTGCCGGGCGCCTCGGCGGTGATCGCGCTGAGCGTGTAGACGACCGTCCCATCCGGCTGGACGGTCATGTTCGCGTTCGGAGTGCCTCCATCCGCGAGCGGCTTGAGGCCCTGGGCCCTGAAGGGCGCCGGCGAGAGGTTCAGGAGCTTGTATGCGGTGACCGTCTTGAGAGGTGAACGGGGCCCCACGACGAAAAAGTCAGCAGTGGAGCCGAGGCTGGCGGGAGGAACGGTCTGCCCGCAGGCATTGGCGAACTTGATGGTCACGACCGGCCGTTCCCCAGCGACGAAGAAGCTGCCGTTCGCCGGGCTCGAGATCGCGACCGTGGCGCTGAAGTCGCCGGGCTGGGTACAGGAGCCCGGAGGACCGGCGTCGCCTGCCGGACCCTCGGGTCCCTGGGGGCCTTGGGGGCCTTGGGGTCCTGGCTGGCCCGGAGTCCCCTGCGGTCCCCGGTCGCCGAGACACCCCACCCCTAACCCAAGGGCCACCGCTCCCAGCAGCGACAGCACCAGCCGCATTCGCGTCCCCTCCACACGTCACCGGAACCCCTCCGGCGGCGCGGTACTGTACCCCGGCCATTTCCTGGGAAGGAACTCGGACCGCGTAGCCCCAAAGTCCTATCCGAGCGGCTCGGGGTTTCGCGCAATTCATGCGGGCGCGAACCGGGCGAGCACGGGCGATTGCGCAGTCCGTGCGAGCCACTCACTCATGATGTCGGGATCGACCGCGAGCTCCGCTCGCCCTCATGCGGAGCAAGGGCGTGCCCTGCGCCGCCACCGGCGGTCTCTCTTGAACATCCTTGCGAGTCCCCCGTCTATCCGCTAGGCCATCGTGAAACTCGGAGGGCTCGCATGAATCACGTCCGTCTCCTGGCGTCGATCGCAGCCGGTTCACTTCTCCTCAGCGCCACGGCGATGGCACAGACCGACCCCAAGAAGGTCGAGCGCGCGTGGAAGGCCAAGTGCTCCTCCTGCCATGGCGCGGCCGGCAAGGGCGATACCGAGAAGGGTCAGCAGATGAAGATCGCCGACATGACCACGGCGGAGTTCCAGGCGAAGAAGGACGACGAGCTCAGGAACGCGATCCTCAACGGCATCAAGAAGGAGAAGGGGGGCGTGAAGCAGGAGATGGACTCCTTCAAGGGGGACCTGACGCCCGAGCAGGTCGACGCCCTCATCGCCTACATCCGCACCTTCAAGAAGTAGAAGTCGAACTCAGCGCGCCTCATCCCGGGGGTGGCCTATGAAACACGTCCGTCTCTCAGCGTCGCTTGCAGCTGCTTCGATTCTCCTCAGCGCCACGGCGCTGGCCGCAGAAGACCCGAAGAAGACCGAGCGCACGTGGAAGTCCAAGTGCGCGTCCTGCCACGGCGCGGGCGGCAAGGGCGACACCGACAAGGGTCAGCAACTGAAGATCGTCGACATGACCACCGCCGATTTCCAGGCCAAGAAGAACGACGAGCTCAAGAACGCCATCCTCAACGGCGTCGAGAAGGAGAAGTCGCACGCCTTCAAGGACGAGCTGACGCCCGAGCAGGTCGACGCGCTCGTCGCCTACATCCGCACCTTCAAGAAGAAGTAGGCGAAGTCCGGCGGGAAGGACGCGGAGGGGCCGCCTCGAGGCCGCCGTGCAGGACGGCCCTGGAGCGCCGACCGTTTCTGCGCAACCGGACCCTTTGAACGTTCTTGTGTCTCGCCCGTCCATACGCTAGGCGTCGCGCCACGCGCCGTCGACTTGGAGGTCACGCACCCATGAAGCACGCTCGTCTCTTGGCGTCGATCGTAGCCGGCTCGGTCCTCGTCAGCGCCGCGGCGCTGGCCGCAGAAGACCCGAAGAAGACCGAGCGCACGTGGAAGTCCAAGTGCGCCTCCTGTCACGGTCAGACTGGCAAGGGGGATACCGACAAGGGCAAGGAGCTCAAGGTCGAGGACATGACGGCCGCCAAGTACCAGGGGAAGAAGGACGATGACCTCAGGAAGGCCGTCCTCGACGGCGTCAAGGCCGACGGGAAGGAAGTCATGCCGCCCTTCAAGGACGAGCTGACCCCGGAGCAGGTGGACGCCCTCGTCAAGTACACCCGCACCTTCAAGAAGTAGGGGTCGGCGGTGAGTGGGCGCCCCGGCGAGCCGGGGGGGCCCCTCCGGTCACGGGGTGCGCCGGTGCTGCTCTTGCGCCCGGCGGCGCTGGCTCAGCTCGCGGATCTTGAGCCCCATGACCACCGCCAGGAAGGACATCAGCCCGATGGAGACCAGCAGTCCATTGCGCCGGTAGCGCTGCTCCTTCCGCGCCGTCTGCACCAGAGTCTCCGTCTTGGCGACCGCCTCCCGTCCAGCCTTGGCCCCCTGGTCGAAGCCGCCCCGGTCGAAGGTGTGCACCCTCGACCGGGTCTGCACGATGTCCTCGTTCAGCTCCTCGAGGGAAGCGTAGATGGGTTCGGCGTCGAGGCCGCGCGTCGCCAGCTCCTCTGCCTCCGGCCGGAGGCGCTGTCCCGCGGTGACCAGGTCGGCGAGGCTGCTCCGGAAGTAGCGGGCTGTCGCGTTGCACTCCGGGTTGTCCTTGGCGTTCTGGGCGTGACAGGACCCGCAGAGGCCGTCCGGAGCATCGGAGATCAGCCCGTCGGTCGGTTTGGCGATCTCGTGCTTGCCGTGACACTTCTCGCACTCCGGCCAGCGATGGGCCTCGAAGGCCTGCTTGTGCTTGCTCCCGTCGAAGAAGGTGCCGTTCTGGGAATGGCAGGTGCGGCAGACCTGCGAGATCGAGCTCACCTTCGGCGGCTGGGCCGCGTGGTTGCCATGGCAGCTGTTGCACGCCGGAGCGCCCAGGTCCCCCTTCTCCAGTAACGCCTTGCCGTGGACCGATTTCCTGAAGCCCTCCAGCTGGTTAGTGGGCAGAGGCGTTCCATCGTCCTTCTTGTATCCGGCCATGTACTTCGGGTCGGCATGGCAGTGGCCACACGTTTCCGGGATGGCCTGGGGGTGCACTGTGGAAAGGCGGCTCTTGGGGCCCCGGATGCCGTGCACCCCGTGACAGCTCACGCACTGCGCGGCCTTCGAATCCTTCTGCTGCAGAAGAAGGATGCCGTGCTGGCTCTCCTTGTACTTGGAGAGCTGGTCGGTGGGCAGCGAAGGGTTGAAGCCGCGCATGAAGCTGGGGTCGGCGTGGCAGCGGGCGCAGAACTCGGGGATCCAGGTGCGGTCAGCGTGGCGCAGGTCCGCCTTGGGCCAGCGGGCGGCGATGTCCGGCGTCATCACGTCCTTTTCCGGAGAGCCCCCATGGCATCCCGCGCAGGAGAGCCCGCGGCGGAAGTGGACGTCGCTCACGAAATTCTTGAAATTCAAGAGCTCGTTCGACTGAGTCGCCTTGGGATCCGAGGAGAACAGGTGGATCTTCTTCTGCGACTCGGGATCGGTGTGGCAGAGGATGCAGTTGTCGGAGAAGATGATTGCCGCCGACTGCGAGGACAGCTCCGGGCCCAGCAGCGCCTTGAGGTGCCGGGCCCCACCCACGGTGAGCGCATCCACGTCCTTCCCGACGAGCTCGCGCGTGTGCAGCGGCAGCTTCTTCATGTACGCCCGCTCGGTGTCTCCGAGGATGGGCTTGCCGTCCTTGTCCTTCTCCTCGAACAGCTTCTCCACCGAGGCCGGGAGCTTGCCGTCGTCCGGGGCGGGAGCCGGGGCGGCTTGGCCCAGAAGCAGCAGCAGTGGCCACAGCCCTCTCATTTGGGCGCCTCCAGCCCTGCAGCAGGGTTCTTCCGGGACGTCAGCACTACCCCGGCGATGGCCACGAGCATGGCGATGGCTCCCGCGACCAGGTAGTTCACCCCGAACACACCGTTGAGAGCGACGTGAAGCAGCGCCGCTCCGGAGAAGGCCAGCCACCGCTGTCGGTAGACCAGGAACCGGACCAGGTCGACGGCCGATGAGACTCCCAGCACGATCCAGGCGCAGGTCCAGGCGGTCGCCCGAGGGTCGGGGAGCTTCGTGGCGGTGCCTCCCCCGCCGATGTCCCAAGCCTTCAGCGTGAGGTAGGCCATGAAGATGAGGGCAGCGACGGCCAGATCGGTGAACATCGGGGAGGACTGACCCCTGGAGGCACGGCGGTCCAGGAAGGGGACCAGCGCCCAGATGGCCATCAACACCGTCACCAGCAGCAGCGCCGCCTGCGGTCCTTCCATCGGCCCCAGGTGCGCCGGAAACTCCTTGAGCAGCTGGTAAACCCAGAGGAAGTACCACTCCGGCTTGATGCCCGGATAGGCGGGGGCGAGCGGGTTGGCCTTCTTCCCCAGCTCCCATTCCATCCCCGGGATGCCAGGCCCGTAGGGGAGCAGGTACACCAGCACGCAGAGGAGGAGCAGGCAGACCAGCCACAGGAGGAGATCCCGGACGAGGAAGTCCGGGAAGAACCTGAGGCCGGGCCGATCCGGTCGCTGATGCCTCATGGCCGGGGCCATGCCCTGAACCTGGATGAAGAGAAGGTGGGCTCCCATCACCGCCACGATCAGCAACGGAAGGATGACGATGTGCAGGGCGAAGAAGCGATAGAGGGTGTTGATGGTGACGTCTGGACCACCGCGCATCACTTCCAGCAGCCACTGACCGATCACCGGCAGGCTCTTGACGGAGTCGGTGCCCACGGCGGTGGCGAAGAAGGACAGCTCGTTCCAGGGGAGCAAGTAGCCGGAGAAACCGAAGCCCAGGGCGATCCCGAACAGCCCGAAGCCGGTGAGCCAGGTCAGCTCCCGGGGCTTCCGGTAGGCCTTGAGGATCATCGTGCTGAACATGTGAACCACCAGCGAGATGATCATCAGATGCGCGCTCCAGCAATGGATGGAGCGAATCAGCCAGCCGAACGGCACCCGCGCGATGATGTAGCGGATCGACTCGTATGAGGTTGCCTCGCCCGGCTGGTAGTACATGAGCAGCAGCACGCCCGAGGCGATCTGGACGATGAAGAAGAAGAGCGTGGTGCCGCCCAGGTAGTACCAGACCATGGAGTGGCCACCGACCGGCACCTCCTTGTGCCGGACGAACTCCACCAGCCTCCCGAGCCTGAAGCGTGCGTCCAGCCAGCGATAGAGGCGCTCGCCCACGGAGGGGGGCGCCTCCCGGCGCTCCGTCTCGATCATGCGGTCTCCATCGTCAGCGTGACCTCGTCCCCCTCCCGGGTGGCGACCCATTTGGTCAGCGGGCGAGGCGGCGGACCGGAGAGCACCCGCCCGTCCAGATCGAACTTGCCGTTGTGGCAGGCGCACCAGAGGAGCGAGTCGCCGGGGACGAACTGCACCGTACAGCCCTCATGGGTGCACTTCGCGTCCAGGGCGTGCAGCGCCCCACCCGCCTCGAACACGATCACCTTCCGGGTGCCCGCCCGGGCGATGACGAAGTGTGACTTCCCGAGGGTGGACACCTCCTCCGCGCTCAGCTTCAAGGGACCACCGGCCCCCGTGTCGCTCAGCGGGCGCAGGTAGCGCAGCACCGGATAGAGAACGCTGGCCGCCCAGCCGACGAGCCCGACGCCGAGAAGCCAGTTCAGGACGCTGCGCCGCTCCGGCTTCGAGGTCTGAGCGACCGGGGCCGTCATGTCCACGCTCCCTTTGGAAGAACGCCGCACGACAACGTTCGTTGGAAAACAACGCGCTGTCACGCAATTTCGCGGCGAGCTTTTCGCGCCGCACGGCTTCCCCTCTGCCCGAGGAAGCAGCGTCTGGCGAGGACTTCGACCCGCCTCGCTCGCTGGCCGGAGCGCCCGTGCGGCCGCGTCTTCCTTCCCGAGATCGGCCTTACCGAGATCGGTGCTCCTCACCACTGCTGACGAGCGTTACACTCTTGACGCGCCTCGTCGTCAGCGCGTACGCCCGTGCAGATCCTGCACACAGCGTGACAGTGGGAGCAGACCTTGCGCCACTGGATCGACGAACCGGATGAAGCCCCGGCGGTCGGCGGTGGGAGCTCGAGAGGTCCGGTTCTTGCTCGGCGGGGCGATGATGATCCGGTCGAGGGGGGTCGCCTTCGGTCGGGAGTGGGCTCGTTCGGGAGGCGCACGCAGGCCTCGAGTTGCCGGTCAGGACTTGGATGACAACGCCCTACCGAATGGGCGATAGTGTCTTATAGTTGACATTTGGGAGGGTTCAATGAAGATGCGCATCCCCCTCGTAGCACTGGCCATCGTTGCTCTCTCCCTCGGGTGTAAAGGCGACCAGGGCCCGGCCGGCGCGGCCGGCCCAGCGGGCGACGCGGGTCCTCCCGGCGCGGCCGGCCCAGCGGGCGACGCGGGTCCTCCCGGCGCGGCCGGCCCTTCGGGTGACGCGGGCCCCCCGGGGAATCCCGCGATCACCAAGATCACGGTCCCCAAGAACTCCGACACCCCCAGCGACTCTGCTTCCGCGGCCTGGGCAGCGCTCGCCCCGAAGGTGACGGTCCAGAGCGTCACCATCGCGAGCCCGCCCGTCGTGAAGTTCAAGGTCACGGATTCCGCCGGAATCCCGATCGCCGGCCTGGGCAACACCTCCAAGAGCAGCACCGCCAGCGTCGCGGGCTTGACCAACCTCGCCTTCGCCATGGCCAAGCTGGTGCCGGCCGCCAGCGGGTCCCCCAGCAGGTGGGTCAGCTACATCGTGACGACTGTGCCGCCGGCGACCGCAGACGGAGGCGTGGGGGCAGCCACACCCACCCGGCCCAGCACCGACAACACCGGCACACTGGTGGACAACGGTGACGGGAGCTACGCCTACACGTTCTACCGCGACGTCACGCAGATCAAGACCCAGGTCGCGGGCATGACGGTGTCGCCGCCGAACAACACCGCCGACCTCGGAGACCTGACCTACGACCCCAGCCTGGTGCACCGGCTGACCATCCAGCTGTCGGGCAACGCCCCGGGGACCGGCACGAACACGCCGACCGGCGTCGCGGACCCGAACTTCCCGGGCGTGCCGATGACGAATCCGGTGGACGCCATCTACGACTTCGTCCCGAGCTCGGGCCCGGTGACGGCGTCCGGTCGGGACATGGTCACGACCGCGAACTGCGACACCTGTCACCAGGTGCTCGGCGGGATCGCGGGCGGCGACGCCGAGGCGAACGGCGCGGGCTTCCACGGCGGCAGTCGCAACGAGGTCCGCTACTGCGTGGTCTGCCACACCGAACAGCGCAAGTACGGCAGGACGGAGGCCGCGTACGACTCGAGCACGCTGACCTTCAAGTCAGCCGACGGCGGGACCGATCTGGCCACCACCTCGACCTACAGATTCCGTGATCGCGCGGTCGGGAACCTTCCGAACGAGATTCACCACATCCACGCGGGGCCGCTACTCGCCCTCAAGAACTACAACTACGGGGGCGTGAACTTCAACGAGGTCCTGCATCCCCAGGATCTCCGGAACTGCGACAAGTGCCACAACTCCGCCAACACCTCGACGCCGGACGCCAAGAACTGGAAGCAGGTTCCCAACCGGCTGGCCTGCGGTGGGTGCCACGACGGCATCGACTTTGCCACCGGCAAGGGCGTGACGATGGCGGATGCCGCCAACGGGCTGACCAGCTCCAACATCGGCGGGACGGGCCTCGCGCACATCGCCGGTCCCATGAGCGATGACTCGACTTGTGCCACTTGCCACGGACCGAGCGGCTCCGTCGACGTCGACGTGGTGCACCGGCCCGTGACGCCGCCGAATCCCGCCAACGCGCTCCTGCCCGGCGGGACCAACGCGAACACCAACGCGGCCTGGATCGCCTCCAACCCGGCTCGCCTGCCGGCCGGAGCGATCACAGTCGCCTACAACATCAAGAGCGTCTCGCTCGACACGAACCGACACCCGATGATCGTGTTCCAGCTCCTCCAGAACGGCACGGCGAAGCCCCTCAACGTCTTCTCGAGCGCCGCGGTCAACCCGGCGAGCGGTGCGAAGGAGATCTGGGACAACTTCATGGGGTCGCCGAGCCTCTACTTCGTCTTCTCGGTACCCCAGGACGGGATCGCGACGCCGTCCGACTTCAACGTGAGCGCCAGCGGGTACCTGAGGGCGATCTGGAACGGCACCGCGACCGGCACTGCAGCGGGCACCCTGACAGGCCCTGACACGAATGGGTACTACACCGGCACGCTCACCGGAGTGACCGTCCCGACCGGCGCGGTCATGCTCACTGGCGGAGTCGGGTACACCTACAACGTCAGCAGCAGCCTGCCGCTGACGCAGACGGCGACTGCCACGGGCACGAAGTTCGACCAGTACCCGGTCTGGAATGCCGGGACGACGGACACCACGGTCCCGTGCGTCACCGCGGCCAACGCCACGAGCCCCAAGTGCAACGGTGGGTTGATCGTCATCGCCCCGAACGCCCAGAAGGTCGCCACCGGCTTCACCGGCCGGCGGGCCATCGTCGAGGACGCGCGCTGCAACGCCTGCCACCAGGAGCTCGGCACGTTCACCGAGGACGCCTTCCACGCCGGTCAGCGGAACGATGGAACCACCTGCGCCTGGTGCCACCGGCCGAACCAGACCAGCAGCGGCTGGTCGGCGGACTCGGTCTACTTCGTCCACGCGATCCACGCCGGGGCGAAGCGGAACACCGCCTTCACGTGGGACGCCACTGACCCGAGCGGCTCGTACGCGGAGGTCCTGTACCCCGGCGTCCTGAACTTCTGCGAGGGCTGCCACATCCCCGGAGCGATCGACTTCGCCAACAGCGACTCGCAGGCCCAGGTCGACAACCGGCTCTACCGGACGGTGGCCGCCGGTGTCTTCAACGGGAACTTCGGGAACCCCGCGGGCACGACGATCACCACGTACTCGTACGTGAAGGCCTCGGACAGCTGCGTCGCAGGGACCTCGGCAGCAACCGCGCTGGGCACGCACACGCTCTCGCCGTACGTGAACTCGGCGGCACCGGGCACCGCAGCGCCGAACTACGGCGCCGGCTTCAGCTTCAACGCTGCGAGCACGGGGTCCACGGGCGGCAGCTGCGCCTCGAATGACGGTTCGAGCTGCTCATGCCGACCAGACGGCACCGTGGTCAAGGTCGCTCCCCAGGCGATCTTCCCAGCGGACGGGGTCACCCTGGTCAACTCGCCGGTGGCCGGCGTCTGCTTCGCCTGCCACGACTCGACGGCCGACATGGCGCACTTCGAGCTCAACGGCGGGTCGATCTACAACCCGCGGAGCACGGCGCTGACCACGACCGAGACGTGCCTCATCTGCCACGGCAACGGGAAGATTGCGGACATCGCGTCGGTACACTCGCAGTAGAACGCATCTCGGCAGAGATGCAGGCGAGTTGACGGAGGCCGAGGGAGCTCTCTCTCGGCCTCCGCCTCTTTGCGGAGGTGAGGAGACGGTATCGACGGAGGGGTCGAAGGTCGCTGAGTCCTCATGCGGCGGCTCGGGTGACGGAGGAGAACAATCCCTTCGGGGTATCCGCGCACTCGGCGGAGAGGGGCACCATGGAGACCCGCCTCCAGGCACTTGAGGAGAAGGTGACCCGGCTGAGTGAACGGGTCGACCAGCTCGAGGCGAGGCTTGCGGGGCTCCCTCCCCCTGCCCTGCCTTGGCCAGAAGGGGAACCTCAGCTGCCGATCCCATCTGTCGGCGCGGAGATGTCTCGCTGGGTGACGCTCGTTGGGCGCAGCTGCGTGGTGCTCGGGGGCGCCTTCCTGATCCGTGCGCTCACCGACGGAGGAACGCTGCCCGGCGGCGTCGGCGTTGCCCTGGGGATGGTCTTCGCAGCCATCTGGGTCTTCTTTTCTCACCGCGCCGGAGTGCGCGGCGCAACGTTGAGCGCTGGTTTCCACGCCGTCACCGCCGCACTCATCGCGTATCCGTTGATCCTGGAGGCGACGGCGCGTATGGGCGCGATGTCCAGCTCGGTGGCGGCCCTGGCGCTCGTCGCTTTCACCGCCTTGCTCTTGTGGGTGTCCTGGCGGGATCGACTCGGCTGGCTGGCCTGGATCGGCGTCCTGTCCTGTCTGGTCACGACGCTGGTTCTGCTGAGAACGACTCCCACCCGTCCAGAGCTCACCGCGGTGCTCTTCCTCCTGGCGGCGACCACCTTCTGGCTCGGGGACCGTCCGCGATGGGGGGGTCTTCGCTGGCTGCCCGCCGTGGTCCTCGACCTCGTCATCCTTCGCGCGGTGCTCACCTCCACACCACCGCTCCTGCTCTATTCCCTTGCGCTCGCCGGCGGGTCTCTGGCCCTGGTGCTTTCCCGGACGGCAGCCCTCGGACGCCCGGTGGGGGCCTTGGAGATCTTCCAGACGCTGGCCGGGCTCGGCATCGGGCTGGCCGGGGCGCTCCGGGTGTCGATCGAGGCGGGGCACGGCCTGGGCGCCGTGGCGGGGGGAGTGCTCGCCGCTTCCCTTCTCTCGGCGTTCTTCGCGGCGTGGGTCGTTCCTCGTCGAGGCAACCGCGACCTGGACTTTCTCTTTTATGCGAGCGTGTCTCTGGGGCTCCTCTGCGTCGGGGTGGCGCTGCTGACGACACCCAGCGTGCGCGGCGTGCTCTGGGCCATCCTGGCGCTCCTCACCGCGCTCCTCGGGCGACGAAGACACCCCGGCACGCTGTGGTCGTTCGCTGCTCTCCTCGCAGTGGGCGCGGCGTTCAGCACGGGGTTGATCCGTGAGATCGGGCATGCCCTCGGCAGCGGTGAGCCGAGCCGGCTGGCGATGAGCCCTGCAAGCGTCGCCGTGCTCGTGCTGGTGATGGCCACGTACGGCGTGACGGTCCGTCCGCTCCCGTCTGTCACCGCCCCTCCCGGGGCATCGCTTCGCCTGCCTGCGGCCGTGCTCCTGCTCCTCGCCAGCGCCGGTGTGGCCACCCTGGTGCTACAGGCGCTTCGCCCCTTCACCACCGATCCGGCGCGGCTGGCCACCGCACGGACTTTGGTGGCCGTTGCGATCGCTTTGGCGCTTGCACTGATCCGACGGCGTGTGGCATGCCCCGAGCTCACGTGGATCGCGAACCTCGCGCTGGCTCTGGGGGGAGTCGAGCTGCTCGTCCGGGGATTGCCGGCTGGGAGGCCACTCCTCTTGCTCGTCTCCTTCGTCCTCTACGGAGCCGCCCTGCTGCTCATTCCGCGCCTGGCTCCTCCCCGTCATGATCTCCTCTCCTCAAGCCACCCGCACTAACCCGGGTGGAGCTGCCTTGCGCGCCTCGATGGGACCCCGCTCGTGAGATCCATTCTTAAAGTTCTTTCGGCGATTCGAGATTTCCTCTGGCGAGCGACCTCAAACTGGGTCTCGGGGCTCGGGGTGGCTCTCGCCACGCTGAGCGCGATCTCGTTTCTTGCGATCCTCGCGCTCGACCTCGGTGGCGTACCGATTGGAAACTACGCCGGCATCTTCAGCTACCTGATCCTCCCGGCGATCTTCGTGGTCGGGCTGGTGCTGATTCCCATCGGGCTGCGCCTGCAACGCAAAAAGGAGCAGAAGACGGGACGGCCGAGCCGTTTCCCGGTCCTCGACTTCAATAATCCCCGGCTGCGCTCCGTCGCCGTCCTGGTCATGCTGCTGACGGTGGTGAATTTGATGATCGTCTCCGCTGCGACCTTCAAGGGCGTCGAGGTGATGGACTCGACGCAGTTCTGCGGGGGCACCTGTCACACGGTGATGACGCCCGAGTTCACCGCCTACCAAAGATCGCCGCACTCGCGCGTCAAGTGCACCGAGTGCCACATCGGCTCGGGAGCCGACTGGTTCGTGAAGTCGAAGCTCTCGGGGTCGTGGCAACTCGTGTCCGTCGCGCTCGACCTCTACCCGCGGCCCATTCCCACCCCGGTGAAGAACCTGCGGCCGGCCCGCGAGACCTGCCAGCAGTGCCACTGGCCCACCAAGTTCGTCGGCGAGCGGCTTCGCTTCTTCAACCATTTTGACGAAGACGAGAAGCAAACCGAGAAAAAGACGGTCCTCCTGATGAAGACCGGCGGCGGAGAGACAGGGCGGGCTCACGGCATTCACTGGCACGTCGATCCAGACCTCACGATTCGCTACCGGTCGGACAAGTCACGGCAGAAGATCTTCGACATCGAGCTGACCCGGGCCAACGGCAAGCCAGAGGTGTACAAGGTCGACGGCGCGAACTCTGACGGGGCCGAGCCGGGGTGGCGGGTGATGGACTGTGTCGATTGCCACAATCGCCCGACCCATGTCTACCAAATGCCCAAGGTCGAGCTGGACACCGCTCTCACCTCCGGCGAGCTGGACAAGTCGCTCCCCTTCATCAAACGCGAGGGGCTCAAGGCCATCCAGCAAACCTATACATCACACGCTGATGCCAAAGAGGGCATTCACAAGGCGCTGACCGAGTTCTACCGGACCAACTATCCCGATCTACTCGAAAAACAAGCGGACCGAATCGATCGCGCTGCCGATACGCTCACCCGGGTGTACGCCCGAAACGTGTTCCCGGAGATGAAGATCACCTGGGGGACTTATCCCAGTTTCCTCCAGCACGAGCCCGGCTGCTTGCGTTGTCACGACAACGAGCACAAGAACGAGCAGGGAAAGAAGATCTCCAAGAGCTGCAGCCTCTGCCACGAGGTACTGGCCGTCGAGGAAGAGAAACCAGAAATCCTCGATGTGCTCCACCCGTAAGAGTCTCACCAGAGGGGAACATGCACAGGTTTCGCTTTGCGCTGGTGGTGAGCCCGGGCTCGAGCGTGCTGATCGCCCTTCTGGCGTCGCTCTCGGTGACAGCCCCGGTGGCCGCGCAGGACGCTGGAACTCTGCCTGGCGCGGCCACGCCGGTGCAGCGTCTGCCGTCCGCCGCGGAGAGAGAGAAGAGCGCCGCATGCACCGCCGGCTGCCATCAGAAGCTGAGCGCGGTCGAGCACCCGGCACACAAGGACCTCGCCTGCACCCAGTGCCATCCGAACGTGACCGACGGCCGAGTCAAGCACGAACGCGCGCTCGACGAGCTCCCTCCAGAGAAGACGTGCACGGGATGCCATTCCGAGGAAACACACAAACAGACCTCGGGGCTGCACAAGGATCTACTGTGCGAAAACTGCCACGGGTCCGCTCACGGAGCGTTCAAGCTTTACGACAGCTCGACCTGTAAAGGGTGTCATGGCGATCAGCTGAAGGCAACCAACGCCAGCATCCACGGTACCACCGAGAAACAGCGGGTTCGCTGCATGGACTGTCACGGCGACCTTCACGACGTGAAGAAGTCGTCGAATCCATTAGCTCCCACATCCAAGGTGCTGCAGGTCACGACCTGCGGCGAATGCCACGACACGGAGCACGTGCGCGCCTTCCGCACCAGCGTCCACGGCCAGGGGCTGCTCCGCTCCGGGCTCGCCGTCGCGCCGACGTGCAGCACGTGCCACGGCGCGCACGACATCGCCAAGGTCAAGAGCGAGACCTCGAAGGTCGCGAAAGTCAACTCGGTCGAGACCTGTGGCCAGTGCCACGAGTTCATCGTCACGCGCTGGAGGGAGAGCACGCACGGACAGAAGTGGCTCGGCGACAAAGACCCGGCGCGGGTCAAGCCCGGCGCCGAGCCCGAGACGCCGGCGGCCGAACGCCCGAAGAAATACCCGGTCTGCGTCGACTGCCACTCGGGCCACGAGACCTTCGACCCGATGGTCTACGCCAACAACCTCAAGATGGCCGACACCTGCGGCGCCTGCCACGCGGAGGCCAGCCGTACCTACCGCCAGAGCTTCCACGGCAAAGCGACGCGGCTCGGCCAGGCGGCCGCCGCGACCTGTGCGGACTGCCACACGCCACACTACATGCTGCCCGCGACCGACCCGCGGTCGACGGTCCAACCAAAGAACCTGGCCGCGACCTGCGGCCGCTGCCACCCGGGCGCGAGCGGCGAGTTCCTCAAGTTCGACGTCCACGCCAACCCGGACAGCAAGGCGCGCAACGCCAAGGTGTACTGGATCTACAAATTCATGACCCTGCTCCTCTTCGGGGTCATGGGCTTCTTCGGCGTGCACGCGCTCCTGTGGCTGCAGCGCGCCGTCGTCGCGGCCTGGCGCCACGAACTGCCCAAGGCCGAGAAGCCGGGCGAGCCGTGGGTGCGCCGCTTCCGGCCGATCCAAATCGGCATCCACGTCGCCATCGTGCTGACCTTCCTCACTCTCGCCGCCACCGGCCTGCCGCTCAAGTTCAGCGGCCAGGCATGGGCCCGGCCGATCGAGAGCTTGACCGGCGGGCCGGCGGCGAACGAGGTCCTGCACCGCATTGCTGGCGTCCTGACGTTCGCCTACGCCGCGGTCTACCTCGCCTACCTGCTCTACGAGGCGCTGGTGAAGCGCGAGAAGGGCCTGTTCTGGGGCTGGCAGTCGATGACGCCCCGGTGGAAGGACTTTGAGGATCTGTGGGCCAACTTCAAGTGGTTCTGCTACCGGGGCCCGCCGCCGCGCCTCGACCACTGGGCCTACTGGGAGAAGTTCGACTTCTTCGCGGTCTTCTGGGGCGTCCCGATGATCGGCATCTCGGGCCTGATGCTGTGGGCGCCGATGTGGTTCACGAAGTTCCTGCCCGGCTGGGCGCTCAACGTGGCCTACGTCATTCACAGCGACGAGGCGCTGCTCGCGACCGGCTTCATCTTCTTCTTTCACTTCTTCCACACCCACCTGCGTCCGGAGGCGTTTCCGATGGACCCGGTCATGTTCCTCGGCGGCATGCCGCTGTCGCGCTTCCAGCACGAGCGGCCCGCGGAGTACGCGCGCGCGGTGAAGGAGGGCACACTCGACAAGATGCTCATGCAGCCGCCCAGCGACCGGGAGCGCCGGCGCGCGAACATCTTCGGCGCGGTGACGCTGGTCATCGGGGTGATCCTTGCCCTTCTGCTCCTCGTGACCGGAATTCGCGCCCTCTACTAGTGGAGGCCCCGTGATGGTCAAGGACCCCGCTTAGCGGCTGGCTCTACGACGCAGCGAGCCCAGACTGGCTGGGGCGAGTCCCGCGCCACGCGGGAGGCACCCGAACGTGACCATCGAAGGGTCGGCGCTCGGGTCCACGACGGCGCAACGAAGGACTGAGGGGGCTGTCGGGTTGGCCCTCCCCGGACTCGAACCGGGACGCGGGGTCAGCCGCAGCGGATTTTGAGTCCGCCTCGTCTACCAATTTCGACAGAGGGCCTTGCGACGGCGTGGCGCCGGGTCTAGCACCTCTGGCGTCATGTACAACCTCCTCATCGCGTTCGCCGCGGGAGTCGTGGTCACCGTCGCGGTGTGGCTGGCCGGACTTCCGCTCTACGCGGGAATCGTGCCCGGGGTGCTGGTCTTCCTCGGGGTCTACATCCTCCTTGCCCGTCGCATCGCGAAGCGGCTCCAGGCCCTGGTCGCCACGGCTCAGAAGGAACTGCAGACCATCTCCTCCCCGCGGGACAAGGACGCCAAGGTGGCCAAGGCGGTGAAGACGCTGGAGCAGGGCCTCCAGTACGACCGGTGGCAGATCATGGTCGCCTCCCAGGTCCACGGGCAGATCGGCATCCTCCACTACATGATGAAGGACTACGCCGCGGCCGAGCCCCACCTGCTCCAGGCGAGCAAGAGGGACGCGATGGCCCAGGCGATGCTCGGTGCGCTGTACTACCAGCGCAAGCAATACGGCCCGATGACCGAGGCCTTCGAGCGGGCGGTCAAGGCCGGAAAGAAGGAAGGGCTGGTCTGGGCGGTCTATGCCTGGTGTCTGCAGCAATCGAAGGAGCGCGACAAGGCCATCGGCGTCCTCGGGCGGGCCGTGGCCGCCAACCCGAGCGACGAGAAGCTCAAGTCTGCGCTCACCGCGCTGCAGAACGACAAGCGCATGAAGATGAAGGGCTGGGAGCCGATGTGGTGGCAGTTCAACCTGGAGGCTCCTCCACAGGACTTCGGCGGCGGGCGCCGGGTTCAGTTCCAGCGTCGGTGAGCAGGAGGGGCCTGGAGTTTCTTCCTGTGGTTTCCCGACGCACTCCACAACGCGCTGAACTGACTCGGGCGCCCGGGGCACGTCGCTTGCTCCACTTCCAGGGCGCTTCTCGCGCTTCGCGGGAGCAAGGCCGTACCAGAGGAGCGCCATCCTGTCCGGCAGCGGACTCCAGTCTCCCTGGTCGGGGTGGCCTGCGATGGGCCGACGCCCAGCCCGTCCCGTTCTCCTCATCGTCGAGGACGACGGGCCGACCCGCGCCGGGCTGGCCGAGATGCTCCAGCGCGACTGGGACGTCCTCACCGCCGAGGACGGCACCGAGGCCGTCGCCCTCACCCAGGCCCACGTTCCGGACCTCGTCCTGGCCGATCTGGCGATGCCGCGGCTCGGTGGAATGGGCCTCCTCGAGGTGCTCCAGGCGGACCCGCGGACCCGCGAGGTCCCGGTGGTGTTCCTCTCGGGACAGAGCGACCCCCGGACCGTCGTGGATTGCTTCGGCCACGGCGCGGCGGACTTCATCGCCAAGCCCGGGCGCCCGGACGAGCTCTGCGCTCGGCTCCTCCACGCCTGGACCCTGGCCCGGCGGGTGGCGCGGCTGGAGTCCCTGGCCCGCACCGACGGACTCACCGGGCTGCACAACTTCCGCGCGCTGCAGCTGAAGTTGGACGAGGAGTTCGCCCGGCCGCCCGGTACGCCGAGCCGCTCGCGCTCCTGCTGGTCGATCTGGACAACCTCAAGACGCTCAACGACCGCGACGGTCACGAGGCAGGAAACGCCGCGCTCCGGGCCATGGGCGAGGTGTTCCGCGAGGAGCTGCGCGAGGTGGACTTCGCCGCGCGCTTCGGAGGCGACGAGTTCGTGGCGCTGCTCCCCCACCAGACCGCCGCCGAGGCGATCGTCGTCGCCGAGCGGCTGCGCGTCCGACTCGCCTCGCGGCCCTGGCCCCAGCCGCTCACCCTGAGCATCGGCATCGCGGCGATGGATCCGTCGACGCAGGTCCAGGAGCCGTCGATGCTGCTCGCGGCCGCGGACGCTGCGCTCTACCGGAGCAAGCACAAGGGGCGGAACCGGGTGGAGGTGGCGGGCCCCGGGGACGGGCTCGGTGGGGACACGCACTGAAGAGGGCCGCCACGCGGTCGAACAGGCGGGTGAAGGCTGGGCGGGACGGCGCGGCTCGCGGCGGTGGGTGAGGCCCTCGCGGGCCCGCCGCTCGCCTCCACCCGCCCCGGGGGTGGAAAGTGGGTGAGCCACCCGGGCGGGACCCGCTGGGCGAGGCTCCTCACCTCCCGGACGGGGATGGCCCGGACTCGTCCCACACCTCGGCGTAGGGCGGGGCGACGAAGCGCGTGCCGGCCTCGCGGCGGAACCAGGTGCGCTGACGCTTGGCGTACCGCCGGGTGTCGAGGAACGTCTCGCGTTCGGCCGCCTCGCCGGACATCGTTCCGTCCACCACCCCCAGCGCCTGCCGGTAGCCCACGCTGCGCATGGGCGCGGTGTCCCGGAATCCGAGGGCCGCGAGGCGCTCCGTCTCGGCCACCAGACCCTGGGCGAACATCTGGCGGGTGCGCGCGGCGAGGCGGGCATCGAGGTCCTCCCGCGCCGGATCGAGGAAGAAGAGGCGCGCCCGGTAGCGGGCGGGCCCGAAGGCGTGGGCGGCGCGGAGCTTCGACGGAGGTGTTCCAGTGGTGGCGTGGATCTCCAGTGCCCGGATCACCCGTAGCACGTCGGCGACAGCGAGCCGGGCGGCGGCGTGCGGGTCCACCTCGGCCAGCCGCCGGTGCATTGCCTCCGGACCCACCCGCCCAGCCTCCTCCTCGAGCGCACGACGGATCTCGGGATCGGGCGGCGTGTCGGTGAGGCCGTGGAGGAGCGCCCGGATGTACAGCCCGGTCCCGCCGACGACCACCACCCGGCGGCCTCGGGCGGTGATCTCGGCGATGGCCGCATCGGCGAGCGAGGCCCAGCGCGCGGCGGAGAAGGCCTCGGTCGGCTCGACGATGGAGACCAGGTGGTGCGGCACCCGCGCCAGCTGCCCGAGGGTGGGCTTGGCCGTGCCGAGGTCGAAGTGCCGGTACACAGCCTGGGAGTCGGCGCTGACGATCTCCGCGCCCATGCGCTCCGCCAGCTGGATGCCGATCTCGGTCTTCCCGGCCCCGGTCGGACCGGCGAGGACGATCAACGATAAGCCGGGCTGCATGGACCGGGGTATGACGGAGCGATGGCTGACCCGTACGTCCTGGACTTCCGCGCCCGCTGAGCGGACATGGACCTCAACCAGCACATGCGCAACGCAGCGTACCTCGGATGGGCCGAGGAGACCCGGATGCGTTACCTCGAGGACAACGGCTGGACGATGGCCGAGTTCTCGCGCCTGCGGCTGGGGCCGGTGGTGGTCGAGGACCTTTCCGGGTGGAGCTGGCCATCCCCGCGATCCACCCGAGCTGGCCCGGCTGTGGCTCGGGCTCGCCAGGACCGAGGACTTCGCCCGCCTGGAAGGCTGATTACGGCCTCGGCCGAAGCAGCCCGCGGAGCAGGTACAGATAACCGATGTTCCGGCCGTAGACGTACGCCACGTGGCGACCATCGGGAGAGATGGCCACGTCCCGAACGTAGATCGCTCCGCTTGCCTCCGCGGGCGAGACGGACCGTTCTTCCAGGACTTGGCGATGCTCGACGTCGAATCGGAGGAGCCGTGCACGGACCGGAGTCCGGTCTCCGCCCCGGGACACCCAGAGATGCCCCTCCGTGCTCCAGCCCCGCGGGACGGCGTCCGGTCCAGCCTCGGCGATCCGCGAGGCGGTCCCGTCCTTCATCGAGATCAGGACCAGGACGTCGTCCTTGTCGAGCGTCGCAACCCAACGATCGTCAGGGGAGAGGTGGAGGATCCGACGGCCGGTGACCGCAACCTCGGACAGACGCTCGAGCCCGGAGCCCCCGTCGCGAGTCACGAGCAGGTGGTAGTCGGGCTCCGATGGGGCGCGACCGCTGGCCACGAGGCGCGCCCCGTCCCGGAACCAGCGCGCCGCGCCGAACTCGTATCCGTGCACGTCGATCGCTCGCGCCTGGCCCGGGCCCAGGGGCATCGCGAACAGTGACATTCGATCGGTGGCGGAGACAAGCGCCCACCGCCGGTCGAAGGAGAGATCGACTGGCGTGCCGCGTCCGAGCACCTGTGCCGTCGCTTTCCCCGGCTGTCTCAGCAACGCCCAGACCGGCTGCACCGGCCGGTCGGTCTGGTCGGGCGCGATGGGGACGCTCTCGGTGAAGAGGATCTCACCTTCGTTCGAGACCTTCGCCACGAAGGTCGCCCAGTTTCCCCAGGTCAGGGTGGACTGCTCCGAGTGTCCGGCGGTGCTGAGTGCAAGCTCGCTGCGCTCGGCCTCCTCCGTTGCCAGCACCGTTCCGTCGGGCGCGACGTCCTCCAGTCGCAGATCCGAAGGGCTCGCGTACAGCTCCCGGCTCCTTCCACTCTCGGTGATCGCCACCAGGGTGTTGCGTTGTTTCCTCCCGGCGGTGAACAGGACCTCCGATCCATCCGGAGACCAGGCGAGGCCGAGGACGCGGGGCCACGCTGGCGCCAGCGCCTTTCCTCGACCCTGGGCATCGACCACCCGCACCTCGCCCATGTCGTCGTAGAAGAACGGATGGTGAAGGAAGGCGATCCGATCGCCCGCGGGCGCGAATCGTGGGTCCGAGATCCAGCCGTTGGTCTGGAAGAGCACCTTTCCGAGCGGCGACTCGAGCGTGGTCCTTCCGCCGATGTTGCGCACCACCGCCAGCTGGCCTCCGGGCGCCCAGTCGGCGAACTCCACGTTCTCCACCAGCTCCCGCGGAGTCCCGCCGACACTCTCCATTCGGGCAAGGGTGCCCCGCATGGAGAACGCCCGGGTGAACCGCGGCTGGAGCAAGAGACCCACGTCGCCGGAGGCGGAGACAGCCGTCAGCCGTGCATCGGTCAACCCGAGCGACTGGGCCTCGATGCTGTCGAGGGTCTTGCTGAAGAGCTCCTCGCTCCGCCCCTCGAAGTTGGCGCTGAAGATGACCCGGCCCCCCGGCGCGAACCGCGCCGCCCGCACTGCCCCGAGCCGGTACGTCAGCTGCTCCACCGCGGGGCTGGAGCCCATCGCCGGGGCCATCCAGGCCCGGGCCACGGCGAAGGCGATGAGCGCGACCATCACCACCGCGGCGACCGCAAGCGGGCCGACGAGCCCTGGCCGCCGCCCCTGAGGCGCAAGCGACAGGCCCGTTGGGCTCCGCGCGATCTCGATCGCGAAGGCGAGGTCTGCGGCGGCCTGAAACCGGCGCTCCGGCTCCTTCTGAAGACAGCGCGCCACGACCTGGGCGACCGACGGAGGCACCGTCGAGGGGAGTGGCGAAGCATCGGCATTCAAGATGGCGTAGCCGCTCTCGACCACCGTCCCGCCCGGAAACGCGCGCGCCCCCGAGAGCATCTCGTACAGCACCGCCCCCAGGCTGAAGAGGTCGCTCCGGGCATCCAGCGCCTCTCCGCGGACCTGCTCGGGGGACATGTACCCCGGTGTTCCGAGCACCGATCCGGTCCGCGTCGCACCCCCAGCGGGGGCGAGCGTCGCATCCAGCAGGCCCCGCGGCTCTGCTTTCGCCTCCTCCGCGAGCTTGGCGATCCCGAAGTCCAGCAGCTTCACCTGCCCGCCAGGGGTGAGGAAGATGTTGTCCGGCTTCACGTCCCGGTGGACCACGCCCCGCCGGTGGGCCGCGGCGAGTCCCTGGGCGAGCTGGTCGGCCCAGTCCAGTGCCGTGGTCACCGAGACCCGGCCGCGCTCGAGCCGGCGCCGGAGCGATTCGCCTTCCAGCAGCTCGGTCACGATGTAGGGCGCGCCGTCCTGGGTCCCGAAGTCGTACACCGCGACCACGTTGGGGTGGTTCAGCGACCCGGCGATGCGGGCCTCCTGCTCGAAGCGCCGGAGAAGCTCGGGGCTTCCGGCGAGGGACTCGCTGATCACCTTGATCGCGACCTCGCGCCCCAGCCGGGTGTCGCGGGCCCGGTAGAGCTCGGCCATCCCTCCGGCTCCAAGAACGGAGAGGACCTCGTAAGGCCCGAGTTTGGTACCGGGAGCCAGCCGCACGCCGGGGCGACCCTAGCGCGCCGGCCTGCTCGACCGCATCCCGGGGGTCGTGGTCAGCGCCGGGAGGCGAGCGCCGCCTCGAGCGCGTCGAGCCGGACCGGCACCGGCTCTCCGCCGGCGAGCGGCTTGAGCTGCGCCTCGCCCGAGGTCAGCTCGCGCGAGCCGAGGACGAGCGCGAACATCGCCCCCGACTTGTCGGCGCGCTTCATCTGGCTCTTGAGGCTGCCGCCGCGGGCGTCGAAGTCCACCCGGTGCCCGGCGTGCCGCAGCCGGCTCACCAGCGCCAGCGCCGCGTCCGCCGCGGTGTCCTCCGCCACGGCGACGAAGAGCTCCGGCCGCAGAGGCTGGACCGAGCCCTTCGCCTGGAGCAGCAGGAACAGCCGGTCCATGCCCAGCGCCCAGCCCACGGCGGGCGTCTCGGGTCCGCCGAGCTCCTTCACCAGCCGGTCGTACCGCCCGCCCCCGCCCACCGCCGACGCCGTGCCCAGCACCGGGTCGTCGGAGAGGAACTCGAACGCGGTGCGGGTGTAGTAGTCGATGCCCCGCACCATCCGCGGGTTCACCCGGAACGGGATGCCGAGCACGGTGAGTTGCCGCTGCACCGCCTCGAAGTGCGCCCGCGCCTCGCCCGACAGCGCCTCGGTGATGGCCGGCGCCCCGGCGAGCACCGCCTGGCAGCCGTGGTTCTTGCAGTCGAAGACCCGGAGGGCGTTCTTCTCCGTGCGCTCCTGGCACTCGGCGCAGAGCTCGTTCCGGTGCGCGCGGAGGAACGTCCGGAGCGATTCGAGGTAGACCCCGCGCGTCTCGGGATCTCCCAGCGAGTTCAGCTCGACGCGGATGCCCTCAAGCCCGAGGGCCCGGAACAGCTGCATCGCCAGGTCGATGAGCTCCGTCTCCTGCGCCGGCGCGGAGACCCCGTACGCCTCGGCGCCCACCTGCCAGAACTGCCGGTAGCGCCCGATCTTCATCCGCTCGTACCGGAACATCGGCCCGAGGTACCACCAGCGGGTCACCGGCTCGCGCTGCGCCACCGCGTGCTCGACGTATGCCCGGACCAGCGGCGCCGTCCCCTCCGGGCGCAAGGACAGGCTGCGGCCCGCCTTGTCCTCGAAGGTGTACATCTCCTTGCCCACGATGTCGGTCGCCTCACCCACGCTCCGGACGAAGAGCGCGGTGTCCTCCACCGCCGGGGTGCGCGCCTCCTCGTAGCCGAAGAGGCGGAACGTCTCCCGGGCCGCGGCCTCCAGCGCGTGCCAGATCGCGATGTCGGGCGGAAGGAGATCGTTCATCCCCTTCACCCCGGAGATGCGCTGGCTCACGGCGCGCCTCCGATGCGCTGGCCCATCCGCACCACCGCGCCGGGCACGACCCAGTCGTCCCAGACCACCTGCCCTGGCTCGAAGAAAAGAATCACGGTGGAGCCCATCTCGAAGCGCCCCAGCTCGGCTCCCTTCTCCACCGGCTTCGGCGGGAAGTAGGTCCGCAGCCCCGCCGCCTGTCCGGCGTGGGTCAGGCGGTCGTCGTAGGTGGCGCGGATCCGTCCCACGCAGGTGGCGCCCACCTTCACCACCGCCGCCCGGCCGAACGTCGCAGTGTCGATCACCGTCACCAGCCGCTCGTTGAGGCAGAAGAGCGCGTCACGGTTGCGGACGGTGGTCGGGTTCACCGGCCAGAGCTCGCCGGGGAGGTACCGCGAGGCGACGACCGTGCCATCCACCGGGGAGTGCACGCGGTGGTAGTCGCGGGGCGAGAGGTAGAGCGTGGCGTACGCCCCACCGAGGGCGAAGCGCTCGGCGAGGTCCGCATCGTCCAGGAGCCTCTCCACCGGAAACTGGATGCCCTTGGCCTGGAGGCAGCTGCCCCGCTCCAGGATGCCTGCCTGGCTCACCACCCCGTCCACCGGGGAGACGATGGCACGGGGATCCGGGTCGACCGGCCTCGCCCCGGGGCGCAGCCCGCGGCTGAAGAAGTCGCTGAACCGGCCATAGCCGCCGAAGCCCGACTCGGCGTCGCTCATGTCCACCCGGTAGGCCCGGGCGAAGGCGCGCATCGCGGCCCGGTGGACGGGCGCCGGGGCCGGCAGACGGGTGAGCGTCCCCACCGCCCGGGAGAGCACGGACTTGGGGACGAGGCGCATCAGCGCGAGAAAGGTGCGATCTTGCATCGGGGCTGCCGACACTAACTCCCGGCGTCGGGCGGCGCAGGGACCGGCCCGCCATCCACCGGGGTGCGCTGGAGCGCCGACTTGGGCACCACGCCGAGCACGGTCTGGCTGTCGGCCAATACCACCGAGTTCACCAGCGCCGGCATGGCGTTGCGGCAGCGGTACGAATCCACCATCGCGTACGAGTCCCGCGTGCCCCTCCCGTTGACCTCCACCGGCCCGGCGGGCTCGAAGCAATCCCCGAAGAGACGGCTGAAATCGCGGGTGCTCATCCCGGCGCTGGGGGCGGACGGCGGGCCGGCGTCCGGGGCCGGCGGAGGCGGCGGCCGGGGCGGGCCCGGCGGAGCGGGGGGCGGGCTCACCGACTGCCCGGAGAAGCTGGGCGGGGTCCGCGCCTCGGCCAGGGCCTTCTCGCGCAGGCGCGAGGCCTGCTCGAGGCGCGCGCGGTTCTCGCGGATGCGCGCCAGGAGCTGCGCCGCGGCCTGGGCGTCGAGCGAGTCCGCCGGCACCTTCTCCAGGAGCGACTCCACCTCGTGCATCGCCGGGTCGACGTAGGCGTCGTCCAGCTCCCTGGCGTAGAGCTTGTTGAACCGCTCCGAGGCCCGCGTGTACTCGGGCGAGGGCTCCTTGCGCCCGCAGGCGGGCAGGACCAGCAGCAGCACGACGGCGAGGGAACGGGTCGTCACGGGTCAGACCCCCAGGAAGAGACGGCGGCCGAAGTTCGGCGCCAGCTCGGCCTCGAAGATGCGGCGGGCGGCGCCCTCGATGTCGTACTCCACGCGGACGTACTCCACCGTCCGGGCGGTGGTGTCACAGACGACGAAGCAGGCACGGTTGTCGTAGTCGCGGGGCTGGCCCACGCTCCCCACCGAGATGAGGTACTGGTAGCCGCGGCGGAAGGCGAACTTCTGCGCCACCACGTCGTTGACCTCGCCGTTGCCCAGGGCGAACGCCTTGCAGAGGTGGCTGTGGCCGATGAAGGTCACCTCCGGCAGGTCCTGCATCGCCGGCACCAGCTCGCGGGCCTGCTCAAGGGCGAAGACGTACTCGTAGGCGCGCGGCTCCACCGGCGAGCCGTGGCAGAAGCCGATCTCCCCCACCCGGTAGGTGTAGGGCAGGCTCCGGAGCCAGGCGTGGTTCTCCTCGGTGAGCACCTCCGCCGACCAGTCCAGGGCGTGCCGGGCGCCCTCGTAATAGAACGAGTAGTCCATCCGGCCGGCGACCGCGGCGTCGTGGTTCCCGAGCAGCGTCACCTCCGCCACGCTCCGCACCAGATCGCAGCAGGCGTTGGGCGAGGCGCCGTAGCCGACGATGTCCCCGAGCGACACCACCCGGTCCACCTTCTGGGTCTCGACGGCGCGCAGGACCTCGGTGAGGGCCTCGAGGTTGGAGTGGATGTCCGAGATGACGGCGAAGCGCATCGGCCTCCTGGACGGCTGACATTACACGACCTTGCCGATCCAGGGGCCTCCATGCTTTGGGGGCACCCATGCGCATCGTCGTCACCGGCTCGCTGGCCTACGACTACCTGATGACCTTCCCCGGGAGGTTCCGGGAGCACTTCCTGTCGGACCGGATGCACCGGCTGACGGTGAGCTTTCTGGTCGACGACATGCGCCGGCTCCGGGGCGGCGTGGCGGGCAACATCGCCTGGACGCTGGCGCTGCTCGGGGGGCGGCCGCTCCTGGTGGCCACCGCCGGTGAGGACTTCGCCGAATACCGGGCGGCGCTGGACCAGGCCGGCGTGGATACCTCGGGGGTGACGGTGATCCGAGGTGAGTTCACCGCCTCCTGCTTCATCAACACCGACCTGGACGCCAACCAGATCGTCGCCTTCTACGCGGGGGCGCTGTCCCACGGGCACCGGCTGGAGCTCGGCGGCCGCGGGCTCGGTCCCGGGGACCTGGTGGTCATCAGCCCCACCGACCCCGAGTCGATGCTGAAGGCCGTGGAGGCTTGCCGGGCGGCGCGGGTGCCCTACCTGTTCGACCCGGGGAAGCAAACGCCCCGGCTGGAGCCGCGGCAGATCCTGGACGGAATGGAGTCGGCGGCAGCGGTCATTGGCAACGACTACGAGTTCGCGCTCATGTCCCAGAAGACCGGGCGGAGCGAGGCGGTGCTCCAGTCGATCGCCCGGGTGACCATCGTCACCCGCGGTGAGCAGGGCTCGACGGTGCTCGAGCACGGCAAGTCGCCGGTCGACGTCCCGGTCGCCCCCATCTCGTCCCTGGTGGACCCGACCGGCGCCGGGGACGCCTACCTGGGCGGGTTGGTCTACGGCATGGCGCGGGCGCTGCCGTGGCCGGTGGCGGGGCGCATCGGCGCGGTGGCCGCGGCGTATGCGATCGAGGTCCGCGGCTGCCAGGAGCACCGGTACACCCGGGGCGAGTTCCTGGCCCGGTACCGCGCGGCGTTCGGAGACTCGGACGAGGTCGCTGCCGCTCTGGACTAGCCGGACCAGGAGTCCGCTTCAGAGCGCGCTCACCGCCCGACGCCGGACGGCACCACCGGGATGAGCGCCTTCAGATCGTCGTCGGTGAAGACGATGCCCGCGCCGAGGAAGAAATCGCGGCCGGCGAGCACTCGGTTGTCGAGCTGGCTGTAGATGGGCCGGTTGAAGATGTCGTCCACCCCGGCGTTCAGGTACAGGTGCTGGAAGAAGGTGAACTGGAAACTGGTCCGGACCCGCGGCCAGCGCAGCCGCTGGTTGGCGAAGTCGAAGATGTCGGTCTTCAGCGCGAGCTGGTCCTTCCAGAAGTACAGGTCCACCCCGACGCCGCCGGTGCTCTCGATGATGCCGAAGCGGAAAGTCGCCCAGTAGAACCGCTTGGCGAACTCGGCCGAGAACTTGAGCGAGTTGATGCTGGTGACGGTGCGCTTCTGGAGCGCGGGGTCCCCCTGCGACGGCGGGTTGGTCTGGATGTACTCCGTGGTCTCGACGCCCCGCGGATCGCTGATCAGCGAGATGATGTAGTACTTGTCGGGCCGGGCGATGATCCGCAGCGTCGCGTCGATCTTCGCCGCCCCGGCGTTGAACAGGTAGTCGCTGTGGATGTTGGCCTCGAGCTTCAGGCCGACCAGCCGCTGGGCGTAGTCAGAGACATCCTCGATGGTCTCCCCCACCTTCCGCCCGAGCTTCTCGTCCGAGACGATCTCCCCCACCGCCCCCCTGCCCTCGCGGATGTTCTCGGTGACGGTCTGGAGGTTGCTCAGGGTGGCGTCGAGCTTCTGGAGCGAGCTACCGATCGACGAGAGCTGCTCGGCTCCGCCGTCCGTCCCCAGGTTCGTCCGGACGTCCGCCACCATCCGCCGCACGTCGCCAGTGAGGACCCGGACGTTCTCCACGATCTCCCGGAAGCTGGAGGACTCGCCCTCGGTCGCGCTCCGCATCGAGGCGGTCACGTCGCGCACGTTCTCCAGGATCGCCTCGATGTTCTGGCTCGAGCGCTGCGCCGTGTCGTTGACCGACTGGCTGAGCTCGGTGAGGTTCCGGACGATGGTCTGGAGCGACTCGGTCCCGGCGTCGCCGCCCAGGGCCTCGCGGAGCGAGGTGGTCACCGACTGGATGTCGAGGGTGATCTTCCCCAGGGTGTCGAAGAGTGCCTGGAGGCCCTGCTGGTCGATGACGTGGGTGATCTCCCCGCCATCCGGCATGAGCGGCGCGTTCGGCGAGCCCACCTGGAGGTCGAGGAGGTAGTCACCGAGGAACGACTCGGTCCGCTTGATGATCGTGGCGTCGGTCCGAAGCCCGATGTCCTTCCGGAGCCGGAGCGTGAGCCGGGCCCGGGTGCCGACCAAGGTGATCTCCCGGATCTCTCCCACCGCGATGCCCGCCACCTGAACCCGGCTCCGGTTCCCCAGGCCCGATGCGTCGCGGAACATCGCGTACACGGTGATGGTGTCCGCCCCCATCGTCCCCCGCCGGACGAAGATCAGGAAGGCGATCAGGAAGCCCACCGCGGCGAGCACCAGCAGCCCGACCCGGAAGGGGGTGACGAACGTCTTCAAGTTCCGTCTGCTCCGAGGCCGGCCAGAGGCACCACCTTACCTGGCCCTCACGACTTGCCGAACCACATCTGCAGGAAGTGTTTGAGCTCCGGATGCTGGCTGTGCCTCAGCTCCTGGGGGGGGCCCTCGGCGACGATCTGCCCCTTGAACAGGAAGGCCACCTTGTCCGCCACCTTGAAGGAGGAGGCGATGTCGTGGCTGATGACCACCTGGGTCACCTGGAGCTCGCGCTTGGCGGTGAGGATCATGTCGTCCACGTAGTCGGTGGTGATGGGATCCAGCCCGGTGGTGGGCTCGTCGTAGAGGACGATCTTCGGGTCGAGGACGATGGCCCGGGCCAGGCCCACGCGCTTGCGCATGCCCCCGGACAGCTCGGCCGGGTAGCGCTCCTCGACGCCCTCGAGGCCCACCAGGGCCAGCTTCTCCCGGACCTTGGCCCGGATCTGCTCCTCGGACAGGTCGGCGTGCTCCCGCAGGGCGAAGCTGACGTTCTCGTACACCGTCATCGAGTCGAACAGCGCCGCGCCCTGGAACACCATCCCGAACTTGCGGCGCACCCGCTCGAGATCCCGTTCGTCGAGGGGGACGATGTCCTCGCCGTCCACGATGACCTTTCCTCGGTCCGGCTTGAGCAGGCCGATCATGTGCTTCATCAGCACCGTCTTCCCCGAGCCCGAGCCTCCGAGGATGACGCAGGTGCTCCCCTCCTCGATGTCCAGGTTGATGCCGGTGAGCACGTGATTGGACCCGAAGGACTTCCAGAGGTCCTGGACCGAGATCATCGGAGGCTTTTTCGCGTCGGCGCTCATGGGTGGAACATAAGCCCCATGAAGTAGTCCTCGATGAAGATGGCCACCGCGGCGTCCACCATGGCCCGGGTGGTGGCCTGACCGACGCCCTTGGCGCCGCCGCGGGCGTTGTAGCCCCGGTAGCATGCGATGAGCGTCACGGTGAAGCCGAAGACTGCGCCCTTGGTCAGTCCCTCCCAGATGTCCTTCGGAGCCAGGAGGTTCTGGGTCCGGAGGACGAAGGTCCCGACCGACAAGCCCTTGAGCGGCACGGCGACGAAGAAGCCGCCGCTCAGTCCCGCGGCGTCGAAGATCATGGTGAGCAGCGGTACCATGCACAGGCCGGCGAGCACCCGCGGCACGAGCAGGTACTGGACCGGGTTGACGGCCATGGTCTCCAGCGCGTCCACCTGCTCGGTCACCCGCATGGTGCCGAGCTCGGTGCACATGGCGGAGCAGGCCCTCATGGTCACCATCAGCGCGCTGAACACCGGGGCCAGCTCGCGGGTCACGGTCAGAGCCACCGTGGGGCCGACCAGGCTCTCCGCACCGAAGAGCTCGAACGCGCTCCACGACTGGGTGGCGAACACCATCCCCGAGAAGGTCCCGGTCAGCGTCACCAGGAGGATGGAGCCCACCCCCACGAAGTCGAACTGGGCGAGGACGTTCTGGATCCGGAAGGGGGGCCGGAAGGTCCAGGCCACCACCGAGACGCCCAGCCCGAACAGCCCGGCGAGGGTGTCGAACACGCCCAGCACCCCATTGCCGACACCCTCCACCAGGCCGACGAGCGGGTTCCTCTTGGGCGCGGACTCGAGGTCGGAGGTGGTCATCGGAGGGCGCGGGACATCCTAGGGCACGCTGCCCACCCCGGCATCCCCCAGAACGGCGGCTTCAGCTCCCGACGACGACCCGCGGCACCCGCGCCCCGATGGCGCACAGCACGTCGTAGGCGATGGTGCCCTCGAGCGCCGCGAGCTGGTGCGCATCCTGGACCTCGGGGCCCTGACGGCCGAGGAGGACCACCTCGTCCCCCACCTCCGCTCCGGGGACATCGGTCACATCGACCATGCACAGGTCCATGCAGACGCGACCGACGATGGGCGCGCGGCGGCCCCGCACCAGCACCGCACCCCGGTTGGAGAGCAGACGCGACCAGCCATCGGCGTAGCCCACCGGGAGCGTGGCGATGCGCGAGGGCCGGGGCGCGGTCCAGGTGCTGCCGTAGGAGATGGGCGTGCCGCTGGGCACCGATTTCACATGCACCACCGCGGTCTTCCAGCTCAGGACCGGCTCGAGCCTCCTCGGCGGCCGCAGCCACGGCGCGGGCACCAGGCCGTAGAGCGCCAGCCCCGGACGGGCGAGGTTCATCTCCACGCCGTCGCGGGCCTCGGGCAAGGCGAGCAGGCCGGCGCTGTTCGACAGGTGGCGCCAGCGTGGGTCGAAGCCGGCCGCCCGCATTTGCCCGAGCGCGGTCCGGAAGCGGGAAATCTGGAGTGCGGTGAGCGCGGCGTCGGCCAGGTCGGCGTTGGCGAAGTGGGAGCAGAGCCCCTCGAGCTCCACCCGCGGACACGCCCGGGCCGCCTCGAGGAAGGCCGGCACGTCGGCCGGGAGCACGCCCAGCCGTCCCATCCCGGTGTCCACCTTGAGGTGGGCCCGCGCGGTCGTCCCCCGGGCGCGTGCCGCGGCCTCGAGCGCGGTCAGGTGCTCGGGCCGGAAGACCACCGGGATCATCCGCTGCTCGAGCATCGCGTCCCAGCCGCCGTCGTAGGCCCCCCCGAGGACCAGGATGTCGCTCCGGAGCCCAGCCGCGCGGAGCTCGAGCCCCTCCTCCACCAGCGCCACGCCGAGGAAGCGGACGCCCGCCGTCTCGAGCGCCCGCGAGACCGGCACCGCCCCGTGCCCGTAGGCGTCGGCCTTGACCACCGCCAGCACGTCCACGCCGGTCGCGGCGGCGCGCAGGGTCTGATGGTTGCGGGTCAGGGCCCCGAGGTCGATCTCGGCTCTGGTGGGGCGGATGGGCACGGGGGTTCTCGCTCCTGCAGGATGGCTGTCGGTCGATCCCGAGGCTACTCTGCCTCACGGACCCCAGGGCGCGTTCTGCATCACGCAGGCCGGCGCGGCGCTTCCCCTGGCTGCCCCCAGGCCGGACAGGCGAGGACGACACGACATGGCGACGCATCGGGTGGGCGGCGAGGTGGATGCCACGTGCACGCGCTGCAAGATGGAGCTGGCGCACACCATCCTGGCGATGGTGGGGCCGAAGGTCGCCCGCGTGCGCTGCAACACGTGTGGGAGCGACCACGTCTACCGCGGCACGCAGACCGCGTCCCGCTCCGCGGCCGCACGGCCGCGCGCCGCCGCATCCGAGAAGACCGTGGTCGGGTGGGACGCCCAGCTGGCCGCGCTCGACGTCTCCGGCGCGCAGGACTACCGGCCGGACCAGAGTTACGCGGTGGACCAGGTGGTCCGTCACCCCACCTTCGGCCTGGGCATCGTGCGGGCCCTGCGGCAGGACAAGATGGACGTGGCGTTCAAGACCGCGGTGCGCACACTGGTGCAGGGACGCGGCGCGGGCACCGCTCGCCCCTCCTTCGTCCCACCTCATCGGCCCGCCGAGGCGCCCGACGGCGGCGACGAAGGCTGAGCTGGCGGCAAAGGCTGCTAGCCTCGGGCGCCGACGCCACGTGCGCCCCGTTCCCCTCCCCGCGCTCCTGACCCTCGCCGTCTTCACCTCCGCGCAGGCCGCGCCGGTGGTGGAGGCGGAGCCGTCTCGCCTGGTGCTCGGGCCGCGCGCCCGGGCGGAGATCACCGTCCGCAACCCCGGGCCCGGCCTCCATGCCGCGGTCTCCATGGGCACGCTGACCGCCGGCACGTCCGGCGGGGACTTCACGCGCTTCCTCTGGGCCCCGCCGGTCGACGCGCGCGCCCCGACGCTGGTGCTCTTCGCCTTCTGGAGCGGCGACGCTCCTTCGCTGTCCGAGGTCACGGTGCTCAGCCTCCCCTGCGCCGGGCGCACCGAGCTGGCGATCGAGACCGAGCCCTCCGCCCAGGTGACGGTCGAGGTGGCGGGGGCCCGCTTCGGCCCGCGCCGCGCAGACCGGCAGGGCCGGCTGAAGATGCCGGTGGAGGTCGGCCCCAACGCCCACGAGGCCCGGGTCATCGCGGAGCTGTCCGACCAGAGCAAGATCCGCGTGCTTCCGCTCAACCTGCCGCCTTCCCCCTGGCTGCTGGCGCTGGACCCGGAGTCGAGCGTCGAGGGCGCACCGGTGCACGCGCTGGTGGTGGTGCCCGACACCGAGGAGTCCGCCGGCACCGAGCTCGTGGCCGAGGGCGCGAAGGTGGAGCGCGAGCAAGAGGCCGGCAGACGGCTCCTCCTCCGCGTCGTTCCGGAGCGAAGCCGGAGCTCGGTCGCGCTCGTGGCGCGCACCCTGGACGGGTCCGTCCGGGCCCAGGCGACGCTGGAGGTGGTCCGGGCCGTCGCGCCGGCCCCGGTCGACACCCCTCCTCCGCCGCCCCCGTCCGGCCGCTGGGTGCTCGGTGGCGCCGTCGGAGGCTATGTCGGGGGCGGGTCCAACGCCGGTCCCCAGGGGGCGCTGACCGTGGGCTACGGTCTCTCGCACCTCCCGCTGGTGATGGAGCTGGAGATCGGCGTCCGCGCGCAGTCGATGAGCGCCCAGGTCGGCACGCTGGGCGTCCAGAAGTCCACCCTCCTCGTCTTCCCCATCGAGCTGGCGGTCCGCTGGGAGGCGCTGGCAGCCGGAAGCTTCCGGCTCGCCTTCCGGGGCGGCGGCGGGTTGCTCGTCGCCAGCCATCACCTGTCGAGCACCTTCGACGCCGAGCTGAGCGAGGCCGCGCTCGGATGGGAGCTGTTCGCGGCGGGGCAGGCCGGGCTCCAGGTCGGCCCGGTGGAGCCTTACCTCGAGGTCCGGCCCGCGCTGTCGAAGGTGAGCACCGACCACCTCGAGGCCCGTCCGGGCGGCGGGGTCTTCTCGGTGGGCGTCCGGGGGGAGCTGCGGTGAACCGCGTGCCGCGCATCCTCTTGGGCCTCTGCCTGAGCGCGTGCAGCGGCGCGACCCTCCCGCCGCCCACGGTCGTCTCGGTCAGCCCGCCCGAGCGCCCGGCGTCGTCCAGCGGCCCGGTGACGGTGACCCTGGACGCGGTGCTGCCCACGCTCGTCGACCACGGCGCAGGAACGGCCACGGTGGACGACCGGCTCACGCTGAAGATCGGCCCGCGCCCGTTCGGGTCCTCCCGCTGGACCGACGCCGGAGTGGTGACCGACTTCCTCCCCTCGGTGCTCCCCGAGGGAACCTACGACGTGACGGTCGCGCTCGGGGACGGACGGCTGACCACGGCCGCCGATGCATTCCGGGTCACCGCCGGGGACTGGCCGGTCGGGTACACCCTGGACACCATCGGCGACCAGACCTCCAGCGTTCCCTTCGGGGTCACCATCCGCGCCCGCGGCGCGCCGGACGGCGGCTATGGCGGAACGGTGAACCTCTCCGTCCCCGGCGCCCGGGTCAGCCCGGACATCACCGGGGCCTTCGTCGACGGCGTCCGGGTGGAGGTCATCACCGTGACCGTGGACAACCCAGGCCTGTACCACCTCGACGTCTCGGACCTCGCCGGGCGCACCGGTCGGTCGCTGAACTTCGCCGTCAGTCAGTGACGGAGCAGCGCCACCGCCCGGGCCATGTCCTCGGGCAGCGGGGCACGCACGTCCACCGCCGGCAGCCCGTCGCCAGCCGGCAGGACGAGCCGCGCGGCGTGCAGCGGAGTGCGGCCGAGCACGACCGCGTCGGAGGCGCCCCCGAGCCGCTCTTCGGTCACCGGTTCGGGCCGGCCGTACTGCGGATCGACCAGCAGTGGCGCGCCGGCGTGGCGCAGGTGCACGCGGATCTGGTGGGTGCGCCCGGTGAGCGGCCGGGCCTCCACCAGCGCGACGTCGTCGAAGGACTCCACTGGGGTGAGCTCGGTCACCGCCGCCTTCCCCGCTTCGCCCGGCCTCGCCATCCGCATCCGGCCACGGCGGGCGGGCACCAGCGCCGCGTCCACTCGCAGCTGTCCCCGCAGCGGCGGCGAGACCAGCGCCAGGTAGCGCTTGTCGGCGAGCCCCTGCTCGAAGGCCAGGCTCGCGGCCCGGTGGGTGGCTGCGTCGAGCGCGAAGAGGAGGACGCCCGAGGTGTCCCGGTCCAGCCGGTGCACGACCCACAGCGGGCGCCCGAGCTGGGCCTCGAGGGTGGCACGGAGGGGGGGGCCACCCACCGCGCTCCGCCCGGGGATGACCGGCACACCCGGGGGCTTGTCCACCGCCACGAGGCCGCCCCCGGACCAGAGGACGGGAATCACAGCACGTCGTCGGCCGAGAGGACCTCCACCGGGCCGAAGCGCTCCAGCTGGCTCCGGAGGCGCTCCGCGGGCCCGACGACCACGGTGAGCGGCGGCTCGGGGAAGCAGTACCGCGCCGCCGCCTCCCGGGCCTCGGTCCGGGTGACCGCCCGGACCCGCTCCACGTAGCGGTCGAGCCAGTCGTCCCCCAGGCCGTGGAAGGCCATGTCCGCGAGCACCGCGGCGAGGGACTCGTTGGTCTCGGTGCGCAGGGGGAAGAGTCCGGCGAGGTAGCGCTGGGCCTTCTCCACCTCGGCCTGGGTGGGCCCCTTCTCCCGCATGCGGTCCACCTCCTGCCGCATGACCGAGAGCAGCTGCCCGGTGGCCTCCACCTTGGTGAAGCTCGAGACCGAGAAGAGCCCGCCAGCGCGCAGGGTGTCGAACGACGAGCCGACGCCGTAGGAGAGCCCCCGCTTCACCCGGACCTCCCGCACCAGCCGGGAGGTGAAGCCGGCGCCGAGCGTGACGTTCACCACCTGGGCGGCGAACTGCACCGGGGCGCCGCGGCGGTACGCCGGGCCGGCGAGGCGAACCTGGCTCTGGGTCTGGTCCGGCCGGTCCACCACCACCACCTTGCCGGCCTCCCCCACGCCCGTGGGCGGGGGCACCTCCGGGCCGCGCTCGGGTCCCCCGGCCCAGGAGCCGAAGGCCTCGTCGACCTGCGCGGCGGCGACGGCGGGGTCCACCGCCCCGACGACGAAGAGGCTCGCCGACCGGGGCCCGAAGTGGTCGGCGTGGAAGCGGACGGTGTCTTCCCGGGTGAAGCGCGAGACGGACGCCCGGGTGCCCGAGACGTCGTGCCCGTAGGGGTGGTGGGCCCAGGCGGTGCGGATCAGCGCCCGGTCGGCCAGGAGCGAGGGATCGTCCACGTCGTTGGCGAACTGCCCGAGACTCCGCTCCCGCTCGGTGCGGACCTCCTGCTCGGGAAAGCTGGGAGCGCGCACCAACTCGGCCAGCACTCCGAGCATCGCCGGGAGGTGCTCTGCCGGCGTGGTGAGGGCGACCGCCACCTGGTCCTCGCCGGCGAAGAGCCCCAGCGAGGCGCCCACGAACTCGATGGCCTCGTCCAGCGCGTGCGCGTCGCGGTGGGCGGTGCCGCGCCGGAGGAGCCGCATGGTGAAGTCCGCGAGCCCCTCCTTGCCCTCGGAGTCGGCCGCCGCGCCGGACGAGAGGACCAGGCGCACGGCGACCAGCGGGATGCGTCCCCGCGGGGCGACGGTGACCAACAGGCCGCCCGGGGTCTGGAAGCGGTGGAGCCGGAGCCCTCGACCGGCCGCGGTGGCGCGGGCGCCACGCTGCTTGGCGGCGTTCACCTCTGGCCGTCCTCGGGGACCAGGGTCACCACCGAGCGCTGGGTGGGGTCGAGCCAGCGGCGGGCGGCGGCCTGCACCTTCGCCGCGTCGATGCGGCCGTAGGCCTCGGGCAGCGCGAGCCCGTGCGCCCAGCTCCCGAGGAACAGCTCGTAGGTCCCGAGCCCGTGCGCCCGGCCGGAGTTGGAGGTGAACTCGCGGAGCAGGTGGGCGCGGAGGTTGTTCCGTGCCTTCTCCACCTCGCGGGGCTCGACCCCGTGCTCGGCCACCCGCAGCAGCTCGGCGTAGAGCGCGTCCTCGGCGGCGCGCACGTTGGCGTCGGGCTGCAGCTCGAGGTGGAAGGCGAAGAGTCCCGGGTCCCGGCGCCAGCTCCAGTCGACGCCCACGTTGACCGCGAGCCGCTTGCCGTAGACCAGCGCCCGCTGCAGCCGGCTCCCCTCCCCCACCCCGAGGATGAACTGCAGCAGGTCCAGGGTGAGCGTGTCGGGGTCGGTGACCTGGGGCCCGCGGTAGGCGACGAGCAGGGACGGCGCGCGGGAGGGGTGGCGCAGCTCGGCCCGGCGCTCGCCCCGCTGAGGCGGCTCGGCGTTCACGAAGCCGGGGACGGAGGGACCCTTGGGGATGTCGCCGTAGGCCTTGCGGATACGCTTGAGCAGCGAGTCGGGCTCGAAGTCGCCCGACACCCACAGCGTCGCGTTGTTGGGGGCGTAGAAGGTGTGGAAGTACCCCTGGCAGTCCTCGCGGCGGATGGCCTCGATGTCCGCCATCCAGCCGATGACCGGCCAGCGGTACGGGTGCTCCTGGTAGACCAGGGCGTGAAGCGTCTCGTCCATCAGGCCCGCGGGCTCGTTGTCCACCCGGAGCCGCCGCTCCTCCTTCACCACCTCGCGCTCGCTCCGGAGCGAACGGTCGTCAATGGTGAGCGAGCGCATCCGGTCCGACTCGAGGTCCAGCACGGTGTCCAGCGCCTCGGCGGCGAAGTCCTCGTAATACACGGTGACGTCGTGGGTGGTGTAGGCGTTTGACCGCCCGCCGCTGGACTCCAGGACCTCGTCGAACTCCTTGGGGCCGTACTTCTCCGCCCCGTTGAACATCATGTGCTCGAAGAGGTGACTGATGCCGGTGATGCCGGGCCGCTCGTTCCGAGAACCAACCTGGAAGAAGGTGTAGAGGCTCACCACCGGGGCGTCGTGGTCGGGGACCATCCGGACGCGCAGTCCGTTGGAGAGGCGGGCCTCGTGGACGGGGAAGAGGTCAGCCGGCTCAGTCTTTTTGCGAGGGTTCACGGGGAGGGCCCTGCATACCGCCCCCCCGCCGCCTTCGCACCGACTTCGCGCGGGTTCCGCGCACCGCGGCGAAGACGAAGCCGCACCAGACGCACTCCGTCCCACGCGGGCCGGGAGGCAGCTCCAGGAGGCACCCCGGGCAGCGGTGCGCCGCGGTGGCGGGGCTGGGCGGCTGGGCCCCCCTCGACGCTCGCCGGCGCGCGGGCCTCTGGCCCAGCTGCCGCTCGAGGGTGCGCAGCCGGTCCTCGAGCTCGGCGATGCGGTCCAGGAGCGCGCTGTCCTCGATTCGACGGGCACGGGCGCGCGCGTTCACCACCCGCGCTACGCTGCCAGCGGGGAGGCCCTCCCGCAAGAAACCGGACTTCCCGGGCACCCACCACCGATGCTCCGCCGCGACAAACTGCCCACCCTCCCCGACCAGCCCCTCCACGGCGGTGTTCACACCCGTCCCTCCCAGCCAGAGGCGATTCACGCCCTGGAGGAGGCGCTCCGGGTGCTCTCCGACGCAGAGCTTGCCCGCCTGCTGGACGGGGCGGCGCGCATGCCGGCGGAGCGCGCGCGACAGGTGTTCGTGAACCGGAATCTCCGGATGGGGAACGTGGAGATGGTGGGGTTCGACATGGACTACACCCTGGCCATCTACCACCTGCGTCGGATCGAGCAGCTCTCGTTCGACCTGACGCTGTCGCGGCTGGTGACCGAGTTCGGCTATCCGCCGGAGGTGGGATTGCTCCAGTACGACCACGGCTTCGTGATGCGGGGCCTGGTGGTGGACAGGTCCCACGGTAACCTCATCAAGATGGACCGGTTCGGGAGCGTGGGGCGCGCATACCACGGGCTGTCGCCGCTGCCGGCAGAGGTGTGCCACAAGCTGTACCGCAACGAGCGCATCCGGCTGACGAGTGAGCGGTACGCGTGGATCGACACGTTGTTCTCTCTGCCCGAGGCCTGGCTCTACGCGGCGATCATCGACCTGCTCGAGCGGCAGGGCCGCAGCGTGGAGTACGCCCGGCTCTACGACGACGTGCGCGAGGCCATCGACGCGGTTCACCGGGACGACTCGCTCAAGCGCGAGGTGCGCAAGGACATCGGCCGCTACATCTTCCGCGACCCGGAGCTGGGTCCTGCGCTGCACAAGCTCCGCTCGGGGGGGAAGAAGCTGTTCCTCCTCACCAACTCGCTCTGGGACTACACCGACGTGGTGATGTCGTTCCTGCTGGACGGGGTGGTGGGCGAGTACCCGTCGTGGCGGAACTACTTCGACGTGGTGATCACCGGGGCGTCGAAGCCCGCCTTCTTCACCGAGGGACGGCCCTTTCTGGAGATCGACGCCAGCACCCGGGAGAACACGGTGGTCGCCGAGGCGAAGGCGCTCGAGCGGTGGAAGGTGTACCAGGGCGGGAACCTCCCGGCGCTGGAGCGGATGACCGGCATCGGCGGGGAGAAGGTGCTCTACGTCGGAGATCACATCTACGGCGACATCCTCCGCAGCCGGAAGGCGTCGCTGTGGCGGACGTGCATGATCGTCCAGGAGCTGGAGGACGAGATCCGCTACACCGAGGGCCGCGGCGAGGAGATTACCCGGCTGGGCGACGTGGAGCTGCTCATCGCGCGGCTGGACGACGAGCTGAACGTGCGGAAGGGCATGCTCAATGCGCTCGATCGGCGGCTGGACCGGAACGGCGGCGGGAACGGAGAGCGGGCCGCGCTCGAGGAGGACCGGCGCCGGGCCAAGTCGGAGCTGGAGCGGCTCCGGCGGGCGCTGCGGACCAGCACCGCCATCGCGGACGTGCTGGAGCGCGACGTGGAGCTGGGCTTCAACCCGTTCTGGGGCCTGATGTTCAAGGAGGGGAACGAGAACAGCCGCTTTGGCTCGCAGGTGGAGCAGTACGCCTGCCTCTATACCTCGCGGGTCAGCAACTTCCTCTACGTGTCGCCGATGCAGTACCTGCGGGCGCAGCGGGACAGGATGCCGCACGAGATGGCCGGAGCGCCGACGGGGCAGCTGTCCCCGCTGGGGAGCGAGGGGCCGCCCAAGGGCGCGCAGCGCGGGTGAAGCTCGCCAGTACGACGCGGGCGTGCGCTGGCTCAACGCGATCGTCCTCGAGCTGGCTCGGTAGATGAGCGCGCGGGCAAACCACCGCCGGGCCCAGTCGCGAGGCGCGCCCACACGACGGGAGCGCTCCGAGACGCCCATTCGGGCCGGAGCCCGAGCACCCGCAGCGCGGGGCCATACCGCGCCGCCTTGATCAGCACGACCCGACGGGCCACGCGGCAGGCCTCGGCCAGAACCTGTGCCGTGAGCGGTGATGGATTGGCGAGGCGCCGGAGCATCTCGAAGCCAGGCTGCGAGGGGAGCGCCCGGCTGAACATCGGGTCGAAGAGCACCACGTCCACGCTTCTCGTCGGCATCGATCGCAGCACCGCGCCCGAATCGGCGTGCCGGACCTCGATTGGTTCCGCCGAGCCCGAGCCCTCGCGGCGCAACGTCGCGTCCGCAAGGACGGCGAGCGGCAGGCTCGACTCGAGGCCGAGCACCGAACCAGAGGGCCCGACCAGGCGCGAGGCCACCCGCGCATCCTGGGCGAAGCCGAGCGTCGCATCGAGCACTCGTTCACCGGGGGCGAGGTCGCCCACGCGCTGCAGCGGGTCGTTGGTGTGCCCCTTGGCGATCTCCTTGAGTCGCAGAGCTGCGAGTCCGGCGCCTCCGCGGACGTGCCCGAGACGGTCGCGGAGGGACACTCCGTCCTCGCCGAAGACCATCAGCACCTGCGCCTGCCCGAGCAACCCGCGCACTGGCGCCTTCGGCCCGCGGAGCAGGAGCGGGAGGTGCCAGCGCGCGGCGCACGCCTCGGCCTCGGCGCGGAGGACGGCGTCCGTGGATCCGCTCAGGGCCACCGCGAGTGGATGCGCGGGCTCCATCGACGGCGACTTACGCCGTCCGGCGCGCCGACTCCATCAGCTGCGGCAGGACGGAGCGGTTCCGGCCGTTTCGCTTGGCGAAGTACAGGCACTGGTCGGCGAGGTCGATGAGCTCCTGCTTGCCGGTCCCATTCGCTGGCCCAGCCGCGATGCCCACCGAGATGGTGATCTGGAGCGGGCCGAGCTCGGTCTGGAAGACCTTCGCCTGCACTGCCTCGCGGATGCGCTCGGCGATGACCAGGGCACCCTTCCCGTCGGTCTCCGGCATGATGACCGCGAACTCCTCGCCTCCATAGCGGGCGACCAGGTCCGTGTCGCGCGCCTTCTCCCGGAGGATCTGCGCCACGCCCTTGAGCACCTGGTCCCCGATGGGGTGGCCGTGGGTGTCGTTCACCGACTTGAAGTGGTCGACGTCGGTGAGGAGCACCGCGCAGGCGCGGCCGTAGCGGCGGGCCTGGGCGAGGGCCTCGTCCGCGCGGGCCTGGAATGCCCGGTGGTTCAGGAGGCCGGTGAGGCCGTCCGTCGTCGCCAGACGCTCGGTCTGGTCGAAGAGCTGCGCCCGGAGGACGGCCTGTCCGGCCTGCAGCGCGATGACCTCGAGCATCCGGAGCGCATCCTCATCGAGCGAGGCCTTGCGCTTCGCCCCGGCCACCAGCGTGCCCAGGATGCGGTCGCCGGCGCCGAGCGGGAGAATCTTCAGCGCTGCGAGCCCGCGGAGCCGGGTGTCGTCGTCGAACACCACCTGGCGGTCCATCGCCTTGAGGTCGCGCCCGGGCAGCGGGGTGCCATAGCGGACGACGTTGGCCACCAGGCCGTTGTTGTCCGGGAAGACCCGGCCCTCGAGCGTCTTGCCCGCCGGGCTCGCGCCGCTGATGCGGGCCACGCGGTGCTCGCGCTTCCCTTCGTGCTCGCTCACCAGGGTGATGGCGGCGAAATCGAGGCCGGTGAGCTGCCGGGCCCCGTCGAGCACCGCGCCGAAGACCGCGTCGAGGTTCCCCGCGCGGTTGAGGTCCTCGATGGCCTTGAAGAAGCGGCCCTTCTCGTCGCGGGCGCGGCGGATCTCCACCAGCACCCGCTCGACCTCGATGGCCCGCAGCACCTCGCTGGCCAGGGTGCGGAGCAGCGCCTCGTCGCGGTCCTCGAAGGGCTCGGGCTCCATCCGGTCGGCGAGGAGCACGCCGCGGAGCTGCCCCCCGGGCTCGACCAGCGGGACGGCGCACACGCTCCTCGGAGCAGGAGCTCCGTCGTACCAGGTCACGCCGCGGAGGCCCGCGGGGGAAAGCATCCGCACCGGCACCGAGCGCTTCAGCACCCCGGCCAGGATGCCCTCCCCGGCGAGCACCGCGCCGCGCTGCACCCGCTCCGAGCTGCTCCGGCAGTCGTGCAGCACGAGCGTGCGGTCATCCGGCGCGAGCAGGAACGCCGCGCAGGTGTGGGTCCGTAGCGCGAGCTCGCCGATCTCGAGGACGGAGCCGACGGCACCCTCCACCTGCTTCACCGCAGCCATCATCCACTGGCTGCCGCTGTCGGCCGGAGGCTCGGCGCTTCCGGCGCTCGCCAGCCGGTAGGTCCGCGCCCGCTCCTCGACCTCGCGGATGCGCGCCTTCACCGCCTCCTGCTCTGCGTGTCGGGCGAGCGCGAGCCGGGCGTTGAGCACCACGCGGTAGATGACCGCGAACAGCGCGAGGAAGGCGGCATGCGTCGCGAAGGGAACCCACCCCGAGCGCAGGGTGAGCAGCGCCTCGAAGCCGAGCGTGAGACCGAGAAGCAGCGCCGCGGGCAGCGCGTCGAAGAAGCCCACCAGCCCGGCCATCACCACGTAGACCAGCGGATGCACGCCCGGCCCCGCCAGGGCGATGACCAGGTACGCTGCGGCCACCAGGGGCGCCCCGAGCTCGAGGTCATCACGGACGCGGGGCCGCGTGCCCACCGGAATCCGGAGCGCCCGGCGGACTCCAGCCACGCAGAGCCCCGCGACGAGGCCCGCCGCGGCGGCGACCTCGTCCCACCGGGGGTCGACCACTCCGCGGAGCCGACCTTCCGCGAGTAGCCAGGCCACGGCGAGTACCGAGAGGGGCCCGATCGAGCGGAAGAGCCACCGCGCAGTGCGCGGCATCCATGCGGGTCGTGGGCTCATTCGAGGTGGATGATGATCTCGCCGGGCTTCACGAACCCCAGCTCCTCGCGGGCGGCGCGCTCGATGGCCGCAGGCTCGCTCCGGAGCGCCTCGATCTCTCGCCCGAGCCGGAGGTTCTCCTCCCGGAGCTGGGCGTTTCGCTTGGACAGCGTTTCGGCCTGGGCCCGGAGCCGGGCGTGGCGGCGGAAGCCTCGCGGCTCGAGCGCGCTCACCAGGGCGAGGACCAGGGACACCGCCGCCGCCAGCCGCCAGCCGTATCGCCGCATCCACTCCATCGCCGACACAGGACGGTAGCAGTGGCCCGACCCCCCGCAAGAAAGCCGCTGCGAGAGTCGGGACCGCCGTGAGAGCGAGGCGACGTGCTGGGCGGGCGTGGACGTGGGCGGGCCGCGGAAGGGGTTCCACCTCGCGGTCGTCGACGACAGGGGGCGGCTGCGGGCCGCAGGCGAGCGCATCCCCACGGCCGCTGGGGTCGCACCGCTCCAGATGCCGGGCACTCCCGTCCGGCTCGGGCAGGATGCGCGAGACGCGATCGCTGCGGCGCTCACCGCGCGCGTTCACACGCACGCGTGATCCGCCGACCGGCAGGCAGGCGAATGGCTGCACTCCCGACTCGTCCCAGGATCCAGCCGGGAAGGTGCTCCCTGCGCCGAGTCCGCGACCCGCCCGCCCCGGGGCGGTCCGATCAGCTGACGAGAGGCCATCGCAACAACCTTGACGCACCGTGAACTCAGCGCACGAGGTTCCGCAGGCTTATCCGAGCGCCCTACTCACTCGCGGTCACAGTTGTGGCGATAGCCTCTCGGCACCGACGAGCGGCGCCCCGCCCGCAGGCTCCGTCCCGAGCCCCACCGCTCCCGCCGTGAGGACCTCAGGACCCACGGCCGGCGGTGAGCGCCGAGAGTCGCGCAGGCCGGTCGGGACGGGCGGCCACCCCAGGTCCCGGCCGACTCGACTCCCCTCCCCGCAACAGGCAAAGCGTGCCGATCGCCTCGCGCGTCGCGGACCTCACCGCGGCGGCGTCTTCCGGAGCGCCTCGTCGATCAGCGGCTCCAGCGTCCCCTGCTCCGCCACCCCGGCGTAGACCGTCACCACCCGGCCATCTCTCCCGATGATCAGCGTGGTCGGCAGCAACGCCACCTTCCCGAACGCGGTCTGGCCGTTCCGCAGCGCGTCGTCCGCCACCAGCACCGGGAAGCGCAGCCCCAGCTGATCCGCAAAGGGCCGGAGGACCTGCGGCCCCTCCAGGTCCATGCCCACCGCGATCGCCACCAGCCCCCGTCCCTGATCGTGGTCGTAGATCTCCTGGAGGCGGGGCGCGGTGGCGATGCAGGGGAAGCACCAGGTGGCGAGGAACTGCACCACCACCACCTTGCCCCCCAGCTGACTCCCGTCGAGCCAGCCGCCGCCGAGCACCGGCAACCGCTGAAGCTCCGCCAGGTACGGCGAGGCGTCCAGCTTCGGCGGAGGCTTGCCCGACTGCCCCGCGCATCCGCCAACCAAGAGCCCGAGCGCGACGACGGCCCCGGCCGCATTGCGCCACGAGGACCTCGTGGTCACGCCCGTGGCGAGTCTCCGCCGGAGATTCCCCGCTGGCACGACTCGCAGAAACCGTAGAGCTCCATCTTGTGCGAGGTGACCTGGAACCCGTGCTGGCGCGCCACCTTGTCCTGGAGCGCCTCGATGCGGTCGTTCTCGAACTCGACGATGGTCCCGCACCGGGTGCAGATGAGATGGTCGTGGTGGTGCCGGCCCACCGCCGCCTCGTACCGGGTCTGTCCATCGCCGAAGTTCCGCGCGTGGGCCAGGCCACACTCATTCAGGAGCTTCATCGTCCGGTACACCGTGGCGACCGAGACCCGCGCGTCGTGCTCACGCACCTTGGCCCAGAGCTCCTCCACGGACAGGTGCCCACCCAGGGAGAAGAAGGTGTCGATGATCAGGCTCCGCTGCCGCGTGCTCTTCAGGCCGTGCTCGGCCATGTAGCGAGTGAGGAGCTCCGATTTGCTGTCGGAATGGCTCACGGGTAACGCCGCCTCCACGCCTCCAAGGCTCCCGGGTCGTCTGGCGACCCGAGGTCCATCCCCGTCAACCGGACGAGGGACGCGTGCGCCTGGGCGCGCACGGTCGGGTCCGGGTCGGAGAGCGCCTGGACCAGGGCCGGAACATACCCCCGTCCCTCCGGCCGGTAGCGCGCCACCTCGGCCGCCAGGGCCCGGAGCCGCGGGTCGGGGTCGGCCAGCGCCTGTCCCAGCGCTGTTCCCGCCGGGACGTAGACGGCCCGAGACGACGGGAGCAGGAGGAGGAGCACCACCACCGCGAGGCCCACCTGGAAAAACGCCTTGCTGGCCGGGTACTTACGCGCGCTGGCCAGCCCGAAGCGGTACACCGCGAAGCAGGCCACGAAGATCGCGAAGACCCAGGGGGTCACGCGCTCCAGAGCCATCGGCAGCCGTCCGGGGAAGCTCCGGCCAAAGAAGGCGAGCCCGGCCGAGGCGACCAGGAGGACGTACAGGGCCACCCCGAGCCC